>Ga0255751_10005373_pt1 | contig 11402 bp, 17 predicted proteins | sample 071ome_20_FD_179951 | JGI IMG/M metagenome (GOLD analysis project Ga0255751, IMG submission 179951) | Coastal salt marsh microbial communities from the Groves Creek Marsh, Skidaway Island, Georgia - 071412BT metaG (version 2) | ecosystem: Environmental > Aquatic > Marine > Intertidal zone >...
AAATAGTTCGGCCAACCCTGGCAACGCTTATAAACATGATGAGGAATACTGGTCACAGTTTATTCACAAAGATACTGGACAGTTTTCTTATTCCTACCCTGAGAGATTACATGGTAATCTTGAGGCGGTAGTAAAACATATAATTAAGAACCGTGATAGCAGACAACTCTGGATCCCTATATGGTGGGAGAAAGATTTTGATAATCGAGATAACGGTTATCGAGTACCTTGTTCTCTTGGCTATCACTTTATGGTAAGAGATGATAAACTCCACATGCACTACATTATGAGGTCTTGTGATTTTTACAAGCATTGGGCCAAAGATGTAATATTAGCAGTGGCGTTTGCAGAGCAAGTAAGAAAGGCTTATTTATCTAGTGGTAACTCATTGAAGTTAGAACTAGGTACATTTAGCCACACTATATTTTCTTTACATGGCTTTGCTAAGGATATGAAAGGTGTGTTCTAAAGATGGAAACTATCGTAGTTACCACCACTGCACATGTGATGGAACTAAAGAAAAGTCTGAAGTCAGAGGCGGCTCTCGATGTCGAAACGACAACGGACAACAAAAAAGAACTAGGTAATTTTTCAGACCCATCATTTAAAATTGTAACCGTTCAAGTTACATTTGATGGCAAGAAAGCATTTGTAATTCCTATCCACCACCCTGAACATAATGTTGTTTACCAAACTGGTATATGGCAAATGTGTTACGCAGAGATGGATAGTTATGTAAATTACTGGATAATGCAGAACGGCAAGTTTGATTACAAGGCACTTAAAACTGCTTATGGTTTGAACTGGTTCCCTAGTTATGATACTATGGGTGCCGAATATATTATTGATGAGAACCTAAAGAAAGATTTAGAAACTCTGGCAATAAAATATCTTGGTGTTGAGCAATGGAAATACTTGTTAAAAGAATACAAGGATCCCTACATGACACCGTTCGACCAGCTTGTAGAGTATGGCTCACTTGATGTGCTATACACCTATCAGATATGGGAAAAACAAAGACAGATTATTGGCGGCAATTTAGGATTAGCACAAAACATTTCTAATCCTATGTTTTATGATGTGCTTATGCCAGCCTATCGAGCCTTAGCTGATATGGAATTACTTGGTATGCCAGTCGATATAGATAAATTTTATCACCGTCAAGATGAAACGGCTGAGATTTTATCCACGATTGAAACCAAGTTATTCGATTTAGTTGGCTATAAATTTAATCCAAGAAGTGTGCAACAACTTGGCAAAGTATTGTATAAAGAATTAGGCTTGCCTGTATTAGAGGCTACTAAAACTGGTACACCATCTACTGCTGAGTCCGTGTTAATGCGCCTAAGAGATTATGATGAGAGCGGTATTGTCGAGGAGATACTAGACCATAGAAAATGGTCAGGCTATATGTCAAGATACTTTAATAACTGGTCTGAGAGATTGGATAGTAACAATAGGTTACACCCTAGTTACAAACCGTTTCATACTGTGACCGGCCGACTATCTTGTGCTGACCCTAACCTACAACAAGTGCCAAGAGATACATTTATTCGTGGTCTTATTGGCGGTGTACCTGGCTACAAAGTTGTAGAGGTTGACTATTCACAAGTTGAACTTAGGTTAGTGGCTCACTATTCAAGAGATGAGGCGTTGTTAAAAGCATACAATGAAGGCCAAGACATACATACTATGACCGCTCAAGCTATGACTGGTAAGACAAACCCCGAGGCGGAAGAGAGAAAGAAAGCTAAAGCCGTAAACTTTGGCTTTGTCTACGGCATGGGTGCAGAGAAGTTCCAATTATATGCAAGAGATAATTTTGGTTTAAAGATTACACTTGATGAGGCTAAAGATACCCGCAAGAAATTCTTTGAAACTTATCCTACATTAATTGATTGGCACGAACAACAAAGACAAATGGTTCGTAGAAAAGGCTGGGTCATGAACCCGCTTGGTAGAGTAAGACATTTGCCTGAAATAAATTCCAGTAATGAATTTTATAGAGGTCAAGCTGAACGCCAAGCAATCAATTCACCAGTTCAATCTTTGGCCAGCGACTTTATGTTGATGTCCTTAAAAGATTTATACCGTGATTTTAAAGATGAGAAAGGTATTGAACTTATCGGCACAGTTCATGACTCCATATTATTTTTAATTGAGGATAATGAATTACTTAACGATAGGTTATCTAAGATTAAAAGAGTTATGGAAAACCCTAACTTAGATTATTACCAGCCGTTTAAATTATTAGTACCACTTGTGGTTGACTTTAAAGTTGGCGAGCATTGGTCTGAAAATGCTACGGACTTAGAAGTTGTATTAAGTTAACCGATGTGATATAATACAGTAGAGGAGGAGTGTAGTGATAACAATATCGCAATCCAAACTCAAGACTTTTAGGCGATGTCCTAAACAGTATGAGTATAAATATATCCAACAACTAGAGGCGGTGCGTAAATCTATACCACTTGCTCTAGGTAATTGGATACACTCTTTGTTAGAAACCCACTATAAAGGCGGTGATTGGTTAGAAACTTACGCTGACCTTACACACAAATTTAATGGTTTACTAGCAGAGGAAAGAGAACACTACGGAGATTTGCCTGGCATTTCATCTCAGCTTATACAAGGCTATATGAATTTCTGGGAAGAGGAAGATAAATACCTTGACATTATCTCTGTAGAGGAAGAGTTTGAAGTGGCAATTGGCTCAGACATGATTTTTAAATTCAAGCCTGACATGATTGTCCGCGACAAACGAAACGGTGTAGTAAGTGTTTGGGACCACAAGTCTAACAAGACTTTACCAGATACTGAGTGGCGAAATACAGATATACAATCCACATTATATTTGTGGGCGTTAAAGAAACTAGGTATAAATGTTGACCAGTTTGTATTTAATTATATCCGTACTAAGCCTCCTACTAAGCCTCGTATGACCAAGTCTGGTCGTATGTCAAAGGTAAAAATAGAAACAGATTATTTAACCTTAAAAGAATTTATTGAGGAAAATAATCTTGATATGACTGAGGAACTATCATCTTGGTTAGAAAGTCTTAAGACCAGCTCTAACTTTTATAAGAGGATATCTATTGCCAAGCCTCAGTTATTAACAGACACCATGATAGATGAGTTAATGAGTACCGCTAAAGTTATAGACTTTATGGATAACTCAGATGACATAACCTATTATCGTGTGCTTGGCAAAGCATGTGATTGGGATTGTTCGTTTCAGGATTTATGTAATGCTGAATTGTTAGGATCCCCACAAGCAGGACAGATAAGAAAAACAAAATATAAACCGGAGGTAAGAAATGATGGACGAGGCTAGATTAGCCGAAATCATGTCGCAAGTTGCTCCAGTAGATAAGATAGACCAAACCTTACACATGACTGTGTATGGTAGACAAAAGACAGGCAAGACTAGATTTGCTTGTTCTGGCCCAAAGCCTATCTTATTTATGGCTGAGCCTGGCGTCATGACAGTTCGAGATGTGCCTGACCTACAACTGTTTCCAGTTGATAGTAAAGGCAAACCTACAAAAGTCAGTTGGTCAAATGCCTATGACTTTTTATATTACCTTAAGTATGCAGACCATGATAGGAAAACAGTTGTAGTAGATACCATAACTGCTTTGGCTAGAACATGTATGCGGTATATTCTGAAAGATGAGGAAAGCCGAGATACAGAGCGTATGCCAAACAATCCTACCATGCAATCATGGGGCAGATTAGCTCAATCCATGAACGAGTTTATGGAAGAACTATCAGCCGTTTGTAGAACTCAAGGTATGCACTTGATATATCTGGCACAAGAACGATACTTAAAAGAGGATAGCAACGCCGCTGGTCCTGACATCGTTCCAGATGTATCCCCAGCAATTAGGTCTACGCTTTGCGAAATGCCAGACATAATTGCTCGTACCTTTGTAAGAGAAGGTAAACTACCAAACAATGCACCACTAGACCAAGACCCACCATTAGAGTATGGCATGGAGTTTAGAAGTGCAAGTGCTTTGGTAGGCGAGAGAATAACAACAAGTAACAGTGGCGATGAACCCATACTACCAAATTATGCGGTCAATGTTACTGTGGATAAATTGCTTAAAAAACTTGGAGGTAAATAAATGAGTGAAGGCAAAATTAATATCCAAAGTGAAAGTCAAATCAAGGTTGACTTCACAGGAGTTGAAGGAAAATCAAGAAAGCCAGTTGTACCAGAAGGTAATTACCCAGCAAAAGTAGTTGAGGCAAAAGCTGAAACTTCTAAAGCCGGTAACCCAATGGTTGTCTGGACTTTTGAAATAGATGGTGGTGATTATACCGGCGCAAGATTTTGGTATAACACCGTCTTACTACCACAATCTCTATGGAATTTTAGAAATACTTTAGAGGCATGTGGTGTAGAAATAGCAAACTCAGGTGCTATGGATATTCCATTAGATAGGCTCGAAGGTCGAGAGTGTGCGATAGCCATTGTAGACGGCGAGTGGAACGGTTCAAAGAGGTCAGAAGTAAATGATGTTTTTGCCCGTTCACTATTGGCAGTAACCGAAACTAAGGTTGACACTAAACCAAGTATTGAGTTATAATTAGATTGCTACCCTCCTCTCTCGTAGCAACCCGAGAAGGCTTATCAGGCGCCAAGATAAGCCTTCTCTTTTTTATATAGGAGAGATATTCCATGAACATTTTTTATTTAGATAAAGACCCAGTTAAGTGTGCTATGGCTCACAATGATAAGCATGTGGTAAAGATGATACTTGAATATGCCCAGCTTATGAGTACCGCCCATAGAATTTTAGATGATATAGCACCTTACGAAAATGAAGTATTATATAAGGCTTGTTATATCAATCACCCATGTGGTGTTTGGATAAGAAAAACTAGCGGCAATTATGAATACACTTTTAAATTGTGGCGAGCATTATGTGCCGAGTATACATACCGTTATGAAAAGATACACAAATCGGAAATAAGATTACATGAGGTTCTTAGACATTTGCCTAAAAATATATTACATAAACCAATGACTAAGCCAGCACTTGCTATGCCTGATGATGTTAAAAATCCTAGAAGTGCTTTGTTATCTTACCGTGATTACTATAATGTCCATAAACAACATTTAATGAAATATACCAAAAGAGATATACCAGAATGGGTGCAAAAGAAAGCGTAATACATCGGGCCATATTAAAAGAGTTAAGAGCGTATGGTGGTGTGTGGTTAAAGATACATGGTAGTGCCCAAATGGGTGCAGGAATATCAGACATCATTGGTTGTATTCATGGCAGATTTGTAGCCTTTGAAGTCAAAAGACTTGATGGCACACATGGTATAAGTCCAAGACAAGAATACTTTTTAGAGAAGGTAGTAAGTGCAGGCGGTCTTGCCGCAGTTATTACTTCACCAGATGAGGCAATAGAGATATTAGAAAATCACGGATTGTGATTATCTTTTTTTCTTTCGGCCTTTCTTTTTCTTTTTGCTTTTATACATATAGGCAGGCATTACTTACCTATTTTCTTTTTGGCAAATTCTTTTACTACAACTAAGGCAGCGGCACCACCCGATAATGCGGCCAGTTGAATTGCATCAGCGTCCACACCAACTAAAGGTGCAACGGTCAATGCAGATATAAAAGCCTCAATAAAAGTCCAAATAGTTTTTTCAGCTAAAATTTTATAATCCAATTATATAACCTCCATATTAGATATTGTATTATTACCTATTACAAATGTCAAGGTTCCGGGATCCGATACTAGAGCATGAGTATTCTCCACCCATCTACTACCGCCATCTATTGATGGTGCTTGTAGGAATAAAGTATTAAACTCTTGGACTATTGATAAATGGTGATAGTGACCGGATAATAATATATCACAACCATCCGCTTTTAATTTAGCAAGTGATTGCATAGCCAACCATTTCTTTTGTTTTTCAAATGAGCCTGTACCACCACTTCTGAATTGATGGCCATGAGCAAAGACACATTTCTTTCCTCTTATGTTTGTGACCATAATAAGTTCATCATCTGGTATATCAAATTTAACATGGCCATAAGCGTCTTTGTTCTCAGAGATTACCGCCTCTAATACTTCAAATACATGAACGTCCCAGTTATCTCCAAAAGTAGTAAAGGCTTTGCCGTTCTTTCTCACTTCCCCGTGATTGCCAGGCACACAAGTTATGGTTACTTTATTAAACAAAGGTGCTAGGTTTTTAACTATCTTGATAAGTAATTGCCAAGCCAATCTTACTTGACTTCTCATATCCAAATCTACATTAAAGGTTTGCATATCATAATGACCATCGCAACCTTCAACTAAATCCCCTAGACCTACAATGTAAAGTTCATCTATATTGTGGCCAACTTTGCGTAAATCTTTTATTTGTTTTTTGGTATCAACAATCATTTGGTTTACTTTGTTAATGATTTCTTTTGTACCGCCACCATCTGATTTACCTAATTGCCAATCAGCCAAAGCCAACACAAAAGTTTCATCTCCTTTTGGTAACTTAGCTTTTGGTTTATCATTTTTAATTAGACCTATTAATTCATCAAACACATCAGGATCCATTGGCGTTCTTTTCATTAACCGAAGTTTATAATAATGTAGGCGCTCAACACGGTCACCCATGTTAGTGTCCCAACTTCTTACTTCAACTGGATCCAATATTTCATAGTCTTTTGGGTCTAACCCTAGACTTTGAATATGGTTATTTATGTCTGGATTTGTACTTGGATTAGTACTTAGGTCTGCTCTCTCATCACTATTAATGCTATACCTCCTGGTCCGTCATATCCACTCGGCGGTGCCCAAGATTTAAATTGTAAATCCTCTATACGAACAGTCACCGATGGTGTGCCGTTAGGTAAATGACTGCCTGGGTCTTGAAATTGTATTATCTTACCACTTCTATAAATGTCCATTAGTTCATTTAACCTCTCTTGGCTATAGCCAGCGTACCCAAATGTCTGGCCACTATTTGCTATCATTGTATCATATAACATTATAGGCACAAAATACCTATACCTTCCTTTTACTTTAGGCTCACCTCTTACTCTCCACTCTAAAACTATTGGTGTTTCTGTGGCGACTAAGGTATTTAATGAAAGTTTTAATTCAAACCTTGATACATCAATATCCAAGTTTTGTTCAATGATACCATAAACTCTATCGGTTACTTCTGTATCGGCCTCCCAACTTGATACGATATTTTCATACGAACCAGTTACATCTCTTTTAATATCCACATCAAGTAGACCATTACCTTTTAACATGGCGTCAAAGTATCTTAAGGTTTTAACTTCAAATGTACCATATCTTATTTCGCCAGTTTCAAGATAGCCTGTGCCTACATAATCTGTTGAGTGTTCGGCCACTACTCTACTGTGATTGGAACCAGCACAATTATTTACGCTGAATAAAAGGCGGTCACCGAACTGGGCTATGCTAGTTACATCGCCTTGAATTTCATACATAAGATGGCTAGAAAAAGAAGTTGAACCTAAATCTATTTTACCTATACCAGAATATGTATCATCAAATTTAGACCAGCCAAAGTAAGCATAGTCGCCATCAAGTTCTATGGCTTTTACTGCGAAATCTATATCTTCCTCACTTGATACAAGTAATGGACCTACATCTAATTGTCCAGTTTCATCTGTAATGACTGCCAACCTTATACCTTTGCTTGTGCCTATAACTAATGCTCTACCCAAGTACCCTTTGATAGTATGCACAATCTCGCCCTCAGGCGCTCTAAACACGCTTATTGGCGCCCCTAGAGTGCTTACATCAGCATAAGCTAAGTCTTGTGCAGTTAATCTTGTGGAATAAATTTCAGAAGTTTCACCAGCATATCCAGATAAATAAATTGCTGGGCCAGCCTCAGTTATAGATGTCCATGTCCAGTCTGTAGTTCTATGTGTAAAATATGGGTCTGGTTCATCAGTAGTATCATTAAGGTTTATCTCATAAACTTTATTATCTTTGGTTGCTAACAATCTACCTTTTACATAGCCAAGTAATTCAGCGTCCAAATTATTTTGAAGTGTACCTTCACCTGACCAAGTCGCGGCGTCAATGTCGGCTTTGTAAATATTGTTTGCACCAGTCCAACATACATATATATTTTGGCCATCAGTTGTGATAGATTTTATATCCTCACTACTGCCTGGGCCATTTAAATCATTTGCAGTAAATGTACCATTAATACTTGTGGCACGATAGAGTGAACCATCTTTAGAATAAAAGATATAACCGCCAGCTACAAACCAATCTAAATCATCGCCTGTACTATTGTCTATACTTTCGGTATCTTTTAATAAAGAGATTTGACCTTCAGTCCATACATCAATACCTCTACTTTGTTTAAATGAAAATCGATTAGAACCTTCGGCGTCAAATATATCTTGACCCGCACCACCTACCCATGAGTGTTGGGCTCTTGTCCACCATTGTTCAAATGTTTGTTCGCCTGGTTCTGCTGAGGTATCTAATCTTTGTTTTTGAACTGGTATAGATTGAACGGTGTATGCTCGATATTCAAATGGTGCCTCGTCCTCTAATGTAGATAAGAGATAACCGATACCATTAATACCGACTGACCACAATCCGCCAATACCAACTGCTTTTGAAAATTCCTCAAACGATAAGTCATAAGGTATCTTTTGATTGATTTCATTTTTAGCCACTTACAATCCCCACCACTTAGTATTTATTTTAGGTGCTTTCTTTGGTGGCGTTGTATCATAATCTACATATTCCACAGTTGCACCTTCAGTTAAAATTGCTTTTGACACTATAGGATAAATAAATTTATATGCCGATACACTTGAACCCACAAATCCATCTGGCTTAACTAAATTACTTTCTTGGCTTTGACCTATGATTAAACAACCAGCGGTGTGTTCATCGGTATTGCCAGTATGCCAAAGTATGTATTCAAAATCTGGCACTTCTAAAACATGTATCATACCGTGATGAAAAGAGGATCCGTATTTTTTTAAATACCTATTATGAAAACCGCCTTCTTTTCTTAAGCCTAATTTATATTTGCCTGCGGGTATACGAGTTTCACCCCATACTTTTTCATCTCTTTTTTCGTCCTCTAATGTATAACAAAGAAATGCTTTAGTACCATCTTCATTAATTTTAAATAAAATACCAGAGGTACTATCTGCTTGACTGCTTATCCTTAAAACTAAAAAATTTTTTATTGTCAACCTCCATGTGAAAAATAACCATATTCACAATTACATATTGTAACATAGGTTCCGTTTTCATTTTGTTTAGGTTCACATTTTTTCTCAGCCATTATTATCCTCCTATCTTAAATAATAACTCAGAAAATAAACTTTCCTGCATATCTAAATCTTTTTCTAAAATTCTTAACTGTTCCATCATGGCCGCATGTGCTGTTTGTAATTCCTCGATTGTATTAAACAACCAACCTATTACACCTAATAAAATTGTAACTGTGATTGGTATTAAAGTCTTTGTGTCTATTTTTAATGTAGCCATTATAGACCTATAAAGAGACCAACAATAGAAACGATAGTTCCTATTAAAGCAAGGACTTTATAAAACTCTGACTTATCTAATTTTTGGTCGAGTTTTTCCTCAATACTTTTTAGCTTTTCAAATATCATTTGATTTAGTTCCTTTTGGGTATATCCGTTTCCGTTAGTCATGTTTTGTAAACCTTCTATAGTCATCTAAATCTTGTGATAATTCCCACAACCACTCTATGAATTTTTTACTAAAATATCCAAAAAGAAAGCCCACTAAAAAATCCATTATGGTTTTGGATTATTATCTTTTACTTCTTTTAAAGCGGTATAAAAATCTGCAAACTGTATCTTTAATGTTTCATCTCCATCTATTGCGTGGAATAACATATCTAGTTGGTCGCCTATAGCAGGGTAACCATTTCTTCTATTTTGTTCCCATTGAAGTTCTGCAATCTTTTGATTGACTTCTTCCTCAGTTGGCATAACAGCAGTTTCATCATTAAGTTTTAAATTAGAATATACTTCTCCATCTTCTAAATCTATCCATCCATACCATTGTGGTATATCTGTATTAAAAAATGCTAATGCTTGTTGTAACATTATGTATCTCCTAATTTTAGAAATGTAAATGCTGTGAGATTATCATTTGTGCCACCAACAATTACTCCACCACCAGTTATTCCTGCCCAAAATTCTATTTTGTCATTTGAAGTATCAGTTACATCAATTAACACACTTTGAGTTACCATATCTGTATCAGTTTGACCAGATAAATCTTGATAATGTCTAACAATTCCAATAGTGTCACCAGTTGAAAAATTGTCATTAGTTGAACGGATAGTTATATCTGTTCTTCCACCAGCATTTGTTACATAAGCACTCATCACAACTGTTACAAGCCAATATCCTGTTGATGGAAATGTAAATACACCAGAACTTTCTGTCATACCAGTTCCTATATATGATTGAAGTGTTCCATCTGGTCTTTCTAAATTAGTTGAAATTGGTTGTGTGGTAGAAGTTATATTTGCAGTCAATCTCCATTGGTCTGCTTCAGTTAATCCACCTGCACTAATATCAGAAGTCAAAGCCATTGTTCCAGTAGAACCAGGTATAGTTATTGTTCCACCAATCTTACTGTCTTTTAATAAAACACCATCAATAGTTACACCATTTGCAGATGTATATTCATTAATGGTGTTTACTTTTACTTCACTCGCCATTGACTAATTCCCAGTTACCTTGGTTCTCGTTCCAAATGTAATTATTACCATCATCTGGATAAGCAATAGGTGCCTCCCATACCCAGTTAGAATTTAATGACCAACTACCATAAGGTTGTGGTCCATAAAATACATCATTGTCTGGATCCCAAGTAAATCCGATACCTGCGTAGTTACCACGAAATGGTGTACCATCTCCAGTATGAGTATTAGCTATTGTATTGTATGAAGTTCTTTTACAGGTCTGTCCTCTAAAATTTCCATACCATTCTTCCCAGTCTGCAAAACCCTCTGGTAAATCTGTAGTATCATCTTCATCTTTACCTACAATAACTTCTGTTACTATATTATTTTCGTTTATAAATGCGTAATGTGCCATATCTATCTCCTATTATATCAGCTAAATGTGATTGTCCCTGTTCCTCCAGTAAAAACTATATAACTATCTGAACCATCTGTTTGTACTCCACCATCAATAAGTCCTGTTCTTGTTGCACCTATGGTTGCATCAGCTGTTGCCCAACGAAGTATGACTATTCCAGAACCACCATTACCATTTGCACCACCTACAGAACCACCGCCACCCCCACCAGTGTTAGCAGTTCCATTTTGTGCCGCAGAGTTTTGACTACCATTACCTCCACCACCAGTTCCTC
>Ga0255751_10005374_pt1 | contig 11402 bp, 6 predicted proteins | sample 071ome_20_FD_179951 | JGI IMG/M metagenome (GOLD analysis project Ga0255751, IMG submission 179951) | Coastal salt marsh microbial communities from the Groves Creek Marsh, Skidaway Island, Georgia - 071412BT metaG (version 2) | ecosystem: Environmental > Aquatic > Marine > Intertidal zone > Salt...
TGTGAATCGTATTTTTAGAACGAATCATAAACAAAGGAAGATCTCCCAGACTGTGAGAAAGAGTCACAGTTGATGTAGATGTTCCTGGAGAATAAAATCCCACATAGTCTGCACTATTGTGAAACAAAACCATTGCCAGGTCTGTCAAAAAGAAAGAACTGTCAACTGGTACATCCTGAGACCACTGTGGAGGACTACCACCAACGGCAGGTTCTACCTCAAATGATGCGGCTTCATACTTATAGTCACCGAAAAGACTATTCGGACCCGTAAAGGTTCCGAAGTCTTTAAATTGAAACGCTGGCATTATGCATCAACCTCCGTAATTAAGCGTGGTACATCCTTGCGGGTTGCATAGATGTGATAATAACAATTGATTGGAAGTCCACCATTTGATTGTAAGTGAACTTGATTTTCATCAATTCGTTTGACAATTACATTTTGATGAGAACCGATAGGTGTCAGACTTACTGTTACAGTTGTCCAATCAACTAAATCTTTCCAATAGTATGGGAAAACAATACTATTTTTATTTACAACCCTTCCTCTAATATAAACTGCATTCTCTGGACCTTCCAGACAAGCATGAACAAGTTTCTTTCCTTCTTCACTTGGGTGATCGATGATGAAATTCTTGGTCCTTGCCATCAGAATTTCAGTGTAGATGATCTTTGATTTGATCGTTTTCACAACCAACAGTTCATCAACCTTCAAAAACTTTTTGATTCTTGCAAATGTTTTAACAAGCAGTGCATAAACTGGTTGTGGTCCTTTAATATTGCCCGATGCCTGTCCAAGCATCGTAACACCCTCAGCAACAGAGAACTCATCAACTGCACCGTTTTGATGAGGGCCTTCACAATACATTGAACCAGGAGTCTTCATTGGTCCAACACCAAGTGCCTTTGGAACTTTTTTTTCTCCGCAGACTAAGTGTTGACCATCATATACATGAATTTCATCCATCGAAAATGCCATTGTTCTCTCCTTATCTTATTTGTCCTGGCTTCTTATCATTATTTGTTGCACAAGAATCTCCTTTCACAATTGGAGCATTAATTTTTAGTCCAAACTTACCATCCAAAGTCAAAAGTCCTCTTGTTAATAAGTTAAGTGCCTCTTTTGCATTGATTGTAAAGTTATTGGAATCAAACTTCATACTATTATTTGCACGAACTTCGACAAAACCTTCATCACCAGATCCTGTTGCAACAAGTTCAATGTCAAGGGCTTCAATACGAAGTTTTCCATTTCTTGCTCTAATAATTATATCACCATTCTCGGAATTAAAAAAGATACCATCTTGTTCTTTCTTTAGATCTTCACCTGCACTAATTTGAACTGCACCAGGAGCATTGATTGTTGTCCATCCTTTCCTGGTTCCGTTCTCAGTCAAATCAATGAAATGTCTGCCATCCTTTGCAGACAAATCAATGCTAGAAGTAACATCTCCTTTTTCAGATAATCCACCAAATGATAAAGCACCATTAATAGTTTGTATTACCTGACCCCAAAAGTTTTTCTTTTCTGCCATTATATTATGAAGTGTTTCTTGCTATTTATTAGTAACCACCAGTGGTTCCTTGATTATTGGGATTAACTACTGTTTGAGTTACTTGTCCAGTGTTTGATATTTGAATATCAACAATTGTTGTTTGGTTATTCTGAGTTGTAGTGGGAGTAGTGGTTGTTTGTGTTGTACCCTCTACTGCTCCAACGATTCTTACAGAATCTCCTTGATTTGCATAGGCAGTTCTGTCAACACTTTGAGTTTTTGTATCATAAACTCTTACTGGTCTACCTGTACCAGGAACACCAGCATACTTAATTTCATTATCATAGTATACTTTACCATAGTATGGTTTTCCATCAACATATCCTTGAACTGTGAGTCCAACTAAGTCATAAACTTGAATGACTTTTCTCAGATCACGTTGTTCTTGAGCAAGAATAGGATCTCTAACAACCTCAAAGATTGGTATCAGTTCTGCATTCACTCCTGTCTTACTGTGAAGACAAATTCTGACATATTCAGAGAAAACACCACGTTGAGCAACACGAACATTCCTTATTCTTCCAAATGGATCACACTCATATGACATAATGGTTCCGTTTGGTTCTTTGACTACGGTTCCATTTCTATCAATACAAACAGTAAGTTCGTCTCTTGCACAATCATAGTTAATTCCAGGATTTTGTACTACAACATCAACTAATTCTAATATTGCAGGATATTGGGGAACTGTTTCTGGTGGAGGTAAGTATCCAGTGCCGCCATCAATCACAATTACTTGATCTACTTGACCGCCATCGATGGTTGTATCAATAACAGCACCGCTTCCATTATCACAAGGATCAATGATTTGTACCTGTGGGGGTGTGGTATATCCAAATCCACGATTCACCATATCAACAGCAATTATAACTCCATTTTGATCTACAATTGCATTTCCTTGAGCTCCAATTCCACCACCACCATAAAAATTGATGGTTGGAGATGTGCAAGGTAATGGTGTAATAATACAAGGGTCAGATCTTTCAATGTCAGCGAAGGTAAGTTGATTGACTTGAGCAATATCTAAGTATCTTACTTTTCCATCACCATCAACAAAGATAAAAATAGTTCCTGGATTTAATCTTTCATAGTTATTTGCCTGGGCAATTGTAAGTCCAGTAATATATCCTTCAAGTTCATCAATATATCCAATTTTAATAAGAGGACTATTAAGAAGTTCTTCTGATAATGCCATTATGCTCCCCCACCTTCTCCAGGTTGAATAGTTCTGGATGGTTTGACAAACCTAGTAAATGACTCTGACGTTGCCTGTGCGGATGGATTATTCTGAACCTGTTGATCAACACTTTGTGCTGCTGCACTTGATGCTGCATTCAATCGTTGTGCTGCTGCAGCTGCACGTTTTGGAACACCACCAGGACTTGGTTGATCCTTAGATGGTTTTCCACTACCACCTTCCTTCATTGTATGAGTATCATTTGGAGAACACTTGGGTCGTGGATCACAAGAGAATATTTCCATAACGGCACTGATAAAGTTCATTGCTCCACCAATGTCAAATCCAGCAATGCCTGCTAAGTTAGCAACATTAGAAGCAACATCACCAATCTCTCCACCACCAGCAAGTGCAGCTGCACCAGAAATTCCCGCTTTTGCAGTTTCAAGTCCTGGAATGTTAGGAACATTGATACTTGGAATTTGGAATGGAGCTCCACTACCTCTTGAAGGAACAGATGATGGTGCAGAACCAGAACCCATTCCATATTCATTCAGATTTGAATTTACATCATCAAATATAGGTTGCATTCCTGCATTCATTGCCTGAATGATGTCATTGATATTTTCACCAATCAAATCTCCGACAATCTCTTCAACTGAGCAGATTGGATCAGGATAGTAATAATCATCGGGCGGAAGAGGTGGGAGGACAACATCACCAACGGGAGTTCCACCACCTGCAGCAGCTGCTCTCCTGTTCAGTGCATCCTTAACTGACTTTTCTGTATTTTTACAAAGATCTAATCCAATCTTATTGAACAAGCAGTTGATAATTTCTAGTGCCTTAATTGACTTATCAAGAAGTTCAATTCTGAATGTTGGTTGAGAGAGTTTTAATACTGGTCTCAGAATTTTTGCGTGTAAGTTAGTAATGAAATCTCTGAGTTGCTGGAGAATAGTCATTAAAAACTTTGCAATCTCGCAAGACGCATCATTGATTGCAGCTAAAAGAGCATTTGCAGAATTAGTAACACTACTTACTGCCTCAGCATAATCATTCAATGCTTTTTGATACTCTTGAATTTTCTTTGTGAGATTTTCAAGTACAGTCTGAATGCCTTTCATAGGAGGCATTTTAATTGGATCTGGACAAGCAAGAGGGTGCTTTTTCTTTAAAACTTTTTCCTTCTTCTTATCTTTTGCAGTTTCTAAATTAGTAGCAGTAGGACTGCCCAATGTTGCTGCTTGGCCTGCACCAGGTTGTTCTGTAGTTAAGTCACTATCGGGTGGTTTTTTATCTGGATCAGGATCTGTTCCGCCATATCCACTTTGAGATGAAAAGTTATTTCCATCTGCAGCACCTGTCGAATTCTCCCTATCGACCTGAGCATTTGCACCAAGAACTCCCATAATTACTGGGACTTGTTGGTCTTGAGCATCTAGGAAAAATCCAAAGACAAAATTACCTTGACGAATTGCAGGAGTTTGCCAGGCACTTGCTTGACCACCACCAGCAGTGATGGGGTACATCACTTGAGCCCAAGGTAATTGATCTGATTTTAAGGTTTCTTCTTGCTGATCGTGAAGACCAATAATTCTTACTTTATATCTGTATCCCCACCCAGAAATTTCTTCCTTATCTTTAATCTTGGTTTCTTTTATATTTGTTCTCCACTCTTTATCGTCGGCAACTTGACCCACCCACCACAAAAAGTTGGCACCTAAAAATCCTGGGTTAAAAAGAGCACCATTGCCTTCCATTCAGATCAGTCCTCGTAAATCCTGCACTCCGATGCATCTGGGTGTTCATCACAGTACATTTCAAAAGCAGTGGGATCGTGATTTTCATCAGGATGATTAGCCTGATACTTTTCAAGATGATCCAACTCATCCTCAACGTGACGACGCATTTGAGGAGAAAGTGTAGAGTTATCTAAAAGATCTCTATCGTCGTTGATGTGTTGTTGAATACTTCTGTCTGTCATAGTAGTTAACGATTAGTGTGATTACCTTTTCTTCCGAACGAATCTCTTACCAAATTAAGTTTAGTATAAGTTTCAGTAGGAGAAATATAATGGCATAAATCAGATATAATATATAGACCGCCAAATTCACGGTTTATTTGTGTATCACCAGATCTCAATCCAGGAACATCAATATAAATCATATCTCCTGCGTGTAAACTAAAGTCACCTGGTATGGTAATGCTCTGGTTACTAGAGAATAATTGATTATACCTGCGAACTGATTGATTGTAAATATCTTTTGTTTCAAAATTTTGTTCTTTTGATTTATTGATTTGTTCTTGTGTACTTCCTTCTGGTAATGTGCCAGTATCAAGTAACATATAAGTTGTTCTATAAAACTTACTATCAAATTTTGAATTTAATTTTGGTAGGTCTTTACCTGCTAACTTTGTTCCGCCCTTTTCTTCCTCTGCTGTTTTTTCAATCACTTCATAATAGCAGTTGAATGGATCAAACACAACCAATCTGGTTCCATATGCACCCATCTTATATTTTTCTCTTGCATCAATCAGGTTGTTTGATGATTGATCAAGAACCTTACCATCATATCCTGCAGGAACTTTTGATCCACCAAAGTCTGAAGTTTCGTTATAGATATAAGATTTCTTTTGCTTCTGATTCATCAGAGCATCAATTGATTTGAAGTGAAATCCTTCTGAGGTTTCAAAAAATAAAAATCCAGCGGTCTTTCCTTTTTGGCCTGCTTTGGATGGAATAGAATATTTTGATAACCAATTCAAAGTATACATTGGTTTTTTATTATTACCAATGAAATTTAGATTATTGTTTGTATCTTCTATATCAAGTTTCTTCTTTGTCTTTAGATTGTCCTTTAGAATTTTTCTCACGTGGTCAGATATTTTACCATCATAACGAATATTAACCCTTCCCTTTGATCCTTCATTATGTAAGAACTCTTCAGATACAAGAGTTATTGATGTTGTAGTTTTTCTTGCATCTTCGTGCAGAGGATCTACATTATTAACATACAGTTTTAATTTTATTCTATTGTCATTATTATCTCTGAAACTTAAATCAACTTCTTCTGTTCCAACGATGGGTAAATCTTCTATGACAGTTTTGCCAACTTGACCTTTTGCAGTATCTTCAAAGGTATAAACAACTTTAACAGTATCCTGCATCAAACTTTCATAATACATCATATTCACAAAGGCACCAAAACCAATCAGGTTTACAGATTTGCCACCCTTGTTTGATTTTATTTCTACTTTATCTACGTAGGATGACTCTGCCTTCTTGGAAACGTTTGACATTTTAAGTTCTTTCTTTTATTTAACCGATGGATTCAAGGATATCTGAAGCTCTTCCAGAAGAACCACCACCGCGACTTGGCATTATCATAGGTTCATCAGACTGCATCATAATTGGAACAGGAATCATTTGTGGTGCAGGTACAGGAACAGTAAGAGTCTGCTCAAATCCAGATTCATAACCAGCATATGACTGAAGAATAGACATCAGTCTCAAAGAATTTTGTTTTCTCTGCGATTCATTTTCAGTTGAGTTTATAAGGTGTAAGAAAGAATTCCCATAAAGATTTTTAGAGTCTTTATCAATGACCCACTCATCCTCGTGAACTCTAATGACACCACCCTTTCCAGTGGAACCTCCTTTGAAATATGCAACGTGAACGTGATCATCGTGGCCACCAGATGAATCATTTCCGGCGTGAAGAAGTTCTACAGGTTGAATTCCTTTCATTCTATTAAACTCTTCAATTGCCTCAAGGATTGGTCCTTGTTCATATGAATATGCTCCAATATCAATTGCTCTATTAGAATAATGATATGAATCTTCAGCGTGTTGACCAAGAACACCACCAAAATCTGGATGTTCTGTAATTGCTTGATATTGTTCTGGACTTTTTAGTTTTGACTGAATGAACTTGCCAAGTTCAGAAACAATTCCACTTCCTTCAGACCCATACCCAGCACCAGTCTCAAGTTTTATTTTAGTACCACTCATCACCTGCATTTTAGTATTGCCTGCAGTATTAAAAGTATGTCTCTTGAATTTAACCTCATTCACTTGTTGGGATGGATCAATACCTGCAGATCCATAATTTCTAAATCCAGTTGAACTAAGTAATTTTTCTATGTCAGCATCACTAAATCCTGCCGATTTTAATTCTTTTTTCAACTGGGATATATTTTGTGCCAATTTGATTGCATCAAGTGCCATCTTCATTTCTGAAGATGATCTTTGAGTATACAAAGATCCATCAGAGACAGGAGTATATTGACCATCACCCATCACAACTCCGTAAATGCTTCCATCTTGAGCAAGAAATACTCCAGGACCAACAGTTCCTGATTGTATAAGACCAGCACGATTAAGAACACTTCTTGCGACAAGTGCCATACCAAGTTTCCCTTCACCTGATGCTTCTGCCAGGACTAACTGTTGCAACAGTGTCATCTCATCTTGTTTCAAGACGGCAGCATATGCTCCACCTGGTTGTAATTGACCACCACCGCCACCACCTTTAGGATCTATACCAAGTCTTCTTCTCAATTCATTAATTGCATCATCAACATCTCTAGTTACTCTTTCTTCTAATGAAGATTGAATAACTTTTTGAATTTCTCTACTATCTAAAAATGCACCTTGAGCAACTAATCCACCATTAGCAAATCCCTGTGCAGCAATCGTACCAAATGTTGAAGACATCCAATTACTTAATGCAATTGAGGAAGTTCTATAATCATTTGAAGTTGGTTTATCTCCAGAGAGTGCCTTAATTGCAATACCAAACAAAGGCCCAAAGAAACCTGCTCCAGATAATTCTCCATAAGCAGACTGTATATATCCATATGCATCTTTTTTAGATCCAATACCAAATAATCCGCCAGTTCCTCTTGGGAACATCTCTTCAAATTTCTTTCTCCCAACATCCTTACCAGGATCAACTGGTTTTTGGCTTGGTTGTGACAAATATTCTCTACGTCTACTAACTTGCTTTTGAGGTCCTCTTCCTACAGTTCCGCCGCCAGCAAATCCTTTGGTCTGATCCTTGGGCAATCTACCAGAACCAGGAGTTTTTCCACCAAAGATTGTATCATATAATAAACCTCCAAGATAATCACCAGTAACACCACCTACAACACCACCAATCAAGTTTCCAGCAACAGGTATTACAGATCCAATAACTCCACCAACAGCACCAAGCAAACCAGCACCTATAGCTTTAAACGCTGCTCTACCAGGATCCTCTCCTAAAGCAACTTGAATACCAAAATCAAGTAGTCCTCCAATAATTGGTATTTTAACCTTGCTAAAAATTCCCCTCGCCTGACGTAGGAATATTTTGGTCGGAGACATTCTTCTTGAAACTTGAGGAATGTCTCCTCCCATCAATCTGGCAAGACCAGCATCTGCTTGAGCATCTGCAAGTTTTTTAGGATCTACATCGATTCCAAGTTTTTTAAAGGCAGCATAATCTTTTATTCCTCTTTCTTCCAACCCAATTCTAGCAAGTTCTTCCTGCAAGTTCATCATTCCCTGCTCGGATATTCCTGGTTTTGTCATTCTCTGTAGAATTTTAGCCTGTTTTTGAGAGGGTTGACCAGGACCACCAAGTCTTGGACCTCTTCCTTCAACACCTCTTCGGATATTCTCCAAAATAGCTTCACCTGCTTCTCTACTTGCAGGATCGAAAGATGAAGGTCTTATTTTTTGGGGAGGTAATTTTACAGATGTTCCAGCAGTACCGGGAAGAGTTGCTTTACCTTCAACACCCACTTCCGCATAAAGTCGTGCTTCTGATGTAGAATATCCAAGTCTTTTATAATTTAAAAAACTTTTTCTTTTTATATTTTCTAGTTCTTTGGCATAACTTTGTTGTCGTAATGCAGTTACTTGAGGACTTTCAACTCTTACTGTTGCTCCAGATTTAGTTCTTGCAACTTGACTCAAGCCAGCAACTTCAGAAGATCTTGCTAAATTTGCTTGTGCTGCAGTGGTTGTTGGAATGTTTTTAACTCCTTTGGAGAGGAGTTGGGCTATTTTTGCTTGACTTAATCTACCTATACCTCTAGCACCAGATGGAAGCAGAGCACCACCAAGTGTTGTTCCTAAAAGTTTTAGAATATTTCCGCTACCAGCAACAAGACTAGCACCTAAAGATAATGTTAAAAATGTATCAAGACCACTAAGAAACTTATCAAATAATTGTGCAGTATTATCGCCACCAATTTGCCTTAAGAACCCTCTGGTTGCATCATATGCTTTGTATCCCCATTCAACAAAAGTCGCTACACCATTCAACAAACCGCCAGCAAAATTAAGTATACCCTCTGATGCATTCAAAGCAGCACCAGCAACCCCAATCAGTTGTGGAGTATACTTAAGCAATCTTACTGCAAAAAATCCAAGGAGAGTATTGGTAACAAAGTTCTTAATCCAATCAAAAAATCCCATCTTAGGAAGAGTTGGGAGGTTCATCTTGAATTCTTTCTTGGTCTGTCTCTTCTCTAATTGTTCTTCTCTCTGTTGATACCTTTTTTCTTCTCTTGCCTGTCTCTGGGTATCTTGTTGTTTCTTTTCAAACGCAAGAATACCTGTCATCAATTTTTCAACATCAATGACACTTCTCTTTACCTCAATGAGTTTCTCCCGCGAAACTTGCTGAGAACTGAAAGATGATGGGACTAGTTTTTGAACATTAATTGCCATTGTACTAACCTATCCCCAGTTGAGCTGCTTTTGCATTTCTGCGTGAGTCTGCAATGACTGCACTGAATGAAGGAATTTCTCTAGTAGAAGTTGCAGGAGCACTGTATTCACCACCAGAAGCACCACTTGGGGTGTTAATATATCTAACTCTGGTTCTGTTTTGAATTGGTGGTGGAACATTGTAAGATCTATTAGGCGTATTAGGTGCGGGCCCACCAGCAAATCTCATTGTAGGTTTAGATCTACCACCTCTTCTTGCCGCACGTCTTGCTTGATATGAAAGCGTTTCTTTGGTTGATGTTGGAGAGAGGTTTTTAATCAGAATATTAAGTTTATTCATTCCCATTTGCATTACTTCTTCTTTGTCTCTGTCTTGTTGATCATATGCAGCACGAACACGTTCACCAACGGGTCCTGGAGCAAATTGAAGTAAGAGAGGTATCGCAGATAGAAGATTGCCCTTAAGACCACTCATTCTAAATTTTGGCATTCTACCAACACCAGAGGCCATTTGACCTCTCAGTCTATTTGCAAGAGCACTATTAGGACGATATCCTTGTTGAAGTTTTTCAGCAAGAACTCTTCCTCTATCAAAAGTTTGTGGACTTACTTTCATCTGAGGTTCAAGGAATGGAATTCTTGACGCTCCACCAGGAACAATGCTTCTTATTACGCCACCGGGGACTTGAGACCCTCCAAGAGAACCTTGTGCTCCAGCATACCTCATAGCACCCTGATACGTTGGAGCACTATAAGCACCTCTTCCAAGTATTTGAGGTTTGTTTGACTGAATATAGTTAGCACCGGCTGATATTGCATCAAATCCAGGTTTACCCATTCCTGTAAAACCTACTGTTGCTCTAGTTCCTCTTGCTAATCCACTTTGCAAGAAAGGATTACCGCCCATCAAAGTTGTTTTAGCACTCTCTGGACGCAAACCTCTTTTGGGTGGAATGTCCTTTCCAATTGGACCACCACCTTGAGCAAAGGAAACACCACTGACCATTCTTGGTCTGTTTGTTCCACCACCAGCAGCATTCATTGCAAGCAAAGTATCCAGTCCAAACTGTTGAACTGCACCGCGAGACATAACAAACTCACCATCAGTGAGCATCGCAGGAATTTTATCAATTCCCTTTTGACCACTTACAAATCCGCCGGTGTTGAGAACTTGTATTACATTTACAGGACCGCCACCATAAAATGCTGGAGTTCTTTCTGCTTGCTTTTCTGTTTGAGGACTAAATGGATTATTTTTAGAAAAATAGTTTATGAGTGCTCCACCAAGAGCAACAGCACCTGCAATCGCAGCAAGTTTAGGATTTCTAAGAGCAAATGTAGCAATTGCTCTCAACAAACGAACAGAAAGTTTCGTTATAAACCTACCAAAACTTGTTCCAAATGCAAGGTATGCTCCAATTAATTTTGGCCAATGATCTCCAAGGAACCTGAAGATTGCATCAATTTTCTTTGAGTTCTTTGGATCGCCAAACCAGTCAAGTAACTTTAGAACTGCTTTACCCAAGAAAATCATTACAAAGAAGTTGATAATCCTATCAAGAATTGATTTAACAGGTGCAACAATCTTCTTTGCTATCTTTGAAACAACTGCAAATCCTTTTTCAAGTCTTGTTTCTCTTGCTTGTCTTTGCTTATTCTCTGCTGCTCTTCTCTCCTTTTCACCTGCTGCTTTAAGGTTTGCCATTTGCTGTATGAGCAAACCAGCAATTTTATCTAAACTTTCTTTAATTTCTGTTAATATATCTCCATCGCTTTCGCCGCCACCTGTAGTCTTTTTAGATACTGCTACCAGAGCAGAACCCATAGAAGGTGCTAGTGCTCTAATACTACCACCAATACTAGAAACAGAACCACCTGTTAACTTAGAGACACTTATCTTCTTTGCCTTTACCTTAAATCTACCTTTATCTTTCTTACTCTTTACC
>Ga0255751_10005380_pt1 | contig 11396 bp, 13 predicted proteins | sample 071ome_20_FD_179951 | JGI IMG/M metagenome (GOLD analysis project Ga0255751, IMG submission 179951) | Coastal salt marsh microbial communities from the Groves Creek Marsh, Skidaway Island, Georgia - 071412BT metaG (version 2) | ecosystem: Environmental > Aquatic > Marine > Intertidal zone >...
GAGAAGGAGAAGAAGAAGAAGAAGGAGAAGAAGAAGAAGAAGAAGATGAAGGAGTCGGAGGAGAAGATGAAGGAGTCGGAGAAGTCGGAGTCGGAGGAGTAGAAGTCGGAGTCGGAGGAGTAGAAGTCGGAGAAGATGATGATAATCAAAAATCACTTATTCAAAATGTAATAGATACATTACCACCAGGACCGAGGGATACAGTAAACAATATTCTGACAAGTAAATTACCAAAAAAACTGAAGAGACGAGTACGAAATATTCTGGAAAACGACAAGACGACAATTCAAGAAAAGATTGATTTGTTACGTAAGTTCTTTAAGGTATTAAATACTATGAGAAAATTTAGTAAAAAAAGAAATTAATTTATTTTATCTAGTTTTATACTTATATAAACTAGATATGAGAACAAGTGTTATATTTATCGGAGATCCACATTTCCAGGTATCCAATATTGAGGAAGTTGAGATATTCGTTACTAGAATAACCGATTTAGTAACGGAAAGAAAACCAGATATAGTCGTGATTGGTGGTGATTTACTTCACACACATGAACGTCTACACACAATTGCTCTAAACAAAGCATACGATTTCGTTGATAAAATGAGAAAGATAACAAAAACATATGTATTAGTCGGTAATCATGACTATATTCAAAATCAACAATTCCTCACAGACAATCACTGGATGAATGCAATGAAAGATTGGAAAAATACAGTCATTGTAGATAAAGTCATTGTTGAGGTAATGAACAATGAGAAACTCGTATTCACACCCTATGTCCCCCCTGGACGATTTGAGGATGCATTGAACACGATAGGTGACGACTGGAAAGATGCTTCGTGTATATTTGCACATCAAGAATTCTACGGTTGTAAGATGGGAGCTATTGTATCAGAAGAAGGGGATAAATGGCCACTCGATAATCCATATGTAGTATCAGGACATATTCATTCACGTCAGATTCCACAAGAGAATATCTATTATTCGGGTTCTGCGATGCAACATGCTTTTGGAGAAAGTGAGAAGAACATTATTGCTTGTCTTGAGATACAGAATAGAAAGTATACCCTTGACGAGGTTGATTTATCTCTTCCTCGTAAGAAAATCGTTTATGTTGATACAGAAACGATAGATGATTTTGTCATACCAACTGATACAGAAGATAAGATAAAGGTGAGTGTATCAGGTAATTATAATGAATTCAAAGCTCTAAAAAAGAGTAAGAAATATAAAGAAATGGTGAAGAAAGGAGTCAAGGTTGTATTTAAACCAAAACGACTAGACACTACCATAACGAAAGAGAATACAATCGATAACATTGAAGATGAACGTGTTGAATTTATGTCTATCTTAGATTCTATCATCAATAAAGAAAAGAATGAATATTTGAAAAAAATTTATAATGATATAATAAATGGGTAGAATCACAAAAGGAATCAAACGTGGAATCAAACGTGGAGTTGGAAAGGTCAAAAATGATGCCAAAGAAATTGCCATCAAACTTGCGAGATAGTAATATTTACACAGATTATATTCTTCCATTCTTGTTATTTTTGTGTGTTTTGTTTATACTTATGGTGTGTTGGAATATGTATAAATCAGGAAAGAAGAAATAAACAGGTTAAATTATTATATATAGACTTATTAAAGTTATATAATAATTATGAATGGTACAATCAGAGATGTACTCCCGATACTACAATCGTTGGGGGTCAATCCGAATAAGTTAGGTCCTGAAAAACTAGAGCGACTTATACAGTTATGTAACGGTATCACAGATCCCAGTCAAATAACTCAAGAGACAACAAGACAAATCATAGATACAATTGGTATCACTACGGTAGGTAAGAAAACCGAACCTAAGAAATCAATCAAAATCGGTAGAAATGAACCTTGTATATGTGAATCTGGGTTAAAATACAAAAAATGTTGTGGTAAATAAAATATTTAAATAGTATAAATAATGGTAGTAGATTGTAAAATTTCCTTTGACATAGGAAATTTTAATTCAAAAGAAATAATATCACTGTTGAACAGTATACACAATGATTTTATCAAAGAGATATTATCCGCTAGTTCTGAATTAATCGATAGAGGTATTAATATCATAAGAGTTAACGATATAGACAATTATTTGTATGATATGCATACGAACAGGGAAGAACTTAAAGATGGTTTCTTTCATTATCTGGATTTTAATAGTGACTATAAACTGATATATTCTGCACTGAATATACTAACTACTGAAGATAATTGGAATCTAGAAAAACAATTAGAAAGTGATACTCGAATAATACTTGGGAACGAAACACTTAAAAATTTATGTAAATTTATCATACAACACATCTTCAAAATTGATTTACAAGTGAAAACAACAACAAATTGTGGAAAAGGAGGTAAGAAAACTTGTGAGGGGTGGTTTGATTATACAAATTGTCCAGTATATGCATATTCACTAACTGTCCTTATTATATTTATAATATTTTATGTATCTACTTTGTATATCAAATAACATACCTATCTAGTGTTAAGTCTCGATATCATCTCGTTAATATCTGTATCATTCCTAAAGATATTTTCAAAGCTATTATTATGTTGTCCCGATGTATTATAGACTGCACGAACATCATAGACAATATTCATCTTCTCAATAACATCATCAGTTAGTTGTATTATATTGTCCATATCAGTTCTATACATATGATAAAAGTTATTCTTCTCATTTTTATCCCAGTGTAAAAACATCTTTTTCGTGTTCAAGTCTGTTATTTTTGTGTACTCTGGAACTTTTCTATATTCTCTATCTGATTTAATAGAGACAGTGAATGAAAAAAAATTTATGATAGCTTGAGACTTACCAGGTCGTCTTCTATACTTTATAAGTCGATTGTATATATTAAGTTCATCCTGTGATACAATATCGGTGAGTCGTTGTTTCATGTCTTGTATATCCCATACGTTCTTTGCATGTTCAGTATGAGTGGTATTTATCCAGTTATGTATACGTTCATATGGTGTTTTTTTAATCTGAATCCTGTCCTTACCATCTAGTATCCGATCTGCCTTTGGAAATTCCGATTCCATGAGATTACGTTTATCTACGGTGATAGTACATCCTGGGTGAAGTTGACGAAGTTTCATTTCACAATCAGTCTCGGCTTTATTCGCTTCCGTGAGATTCCTGTGACGTTGTTCTTCGACGGGAATACAAGTGGTCCTGAAATGGGCCGATATGTGTCTGTTATAATTACCATTCTTATAACGAAGGGTTATATAACCCTTCTCACATATTTTACAATGATGTTTCTTAGTAGCATCATTGTAATAAAACTGGTCCTTGACCGTGGAGAATCGTTCGACTGTGCTGTTACACATAACTTTTGATTAGTTAAAATTCCTGTACATTTTATCCTCATATTTCATTTTTTTCATATAATAAATGATATCATCTTGTTAACATCCCGTGATAACAAGGTATCATTCCTAAAGATATTTTCAAACCCGTTGTTAGACGTGCCTCCTCCTACTCATGAAGTATTCTAATTCTATTTTATTTTGTGTTACTGTTGAAATATAATTACTAATGTCATTAAAATATTCAATAAATCTAACTTCATTTTCTTCTGAAGAACAAACATTTGACATAACATCTCCTTGATTACTTCTTGTTACGATATGATTAGCACTTCCAATTTGTCGTCTATAACCATACCTCTCCAACTCTTCTAGAGATAATAAATCACCAGCACAAGGGTAACTGAGAACAAGACCTAACTCTCTATCGTCATCAAGATCTTTTTCCATTATAAAGTCTATATGTGCTCTATTATTTAATGTAATTAAATACCCTTGAGAAGTTTCACTAGCAATAAATTGGTCGGTACCTAATACTAAATCAAGAATCTTTTTGCAAATTCTTTTATCTTGATAATCAATAGGTTGTAACAAAAACGCTATTCTTTTTTTACCAAGAACTAATAGCATATTAGCTAATATATGATGTGCATTTGACATTCTTCTTCCCGAACCTTCTGTATATTCAAAGGTAAACTTGTCTAACAAACTATTAATTATTTCAATAGGTAGTATATACATTTTAATTATAAAATATTATAATTAAAAATGAAAATTTAAACATGTAGTCTTAGGAAAAACAAATATGAAACCGAAATCGAATGGGAAATCTAATCTAAAAATAATCACACTCTTCTCTGGTATCGGTATGCAGGAAGTTGGTATAAGTAAAAACGATATAGAATATGAACTTGTTCGTTACTGTGAATATGAAAAGAAGATAAGTACTTGTTTTGATATTATACATAACACAGAACCTGATAAGAATTGGGGTGATATAACTAAATTAAACATCGATGAGGAATATGATAAGATTAAACAAGAAGGACATAAGAGTATAGATTTAATTATCAGTTCTTTTCCATGTCAAAGTTTCAGTATCGCAGGTAAAAAGGAAGGTTTTGAATGTAAGAAGAATGGTGGATTGTTTGATAAGACGCAAGAGATTGTAAATAAGTTCAAACCAAGAATCGTTATACTTGAAAATGTAAAGAATATCACATCGAAAAAGTTTGGTGCGATTAAATATATTACAGATAGTATGAATACAGCTGGATACAAATGTTTTCACAAGATATTAAACGCAAAGGATTATGGTATACCACAAAATAGAGAACGATGGTTTATGGTATGTGTAAAGGAATCAGAGAATGATTTTGTATTTCCATCTCCGATACCGTTGGAGACGTGTGTAAATGATTACATAGATAAGAGTGTAAAGAGTAGTGATAGAAAATGTGCAGAACGACTTGTTCCTTATTTCAAGGAAGAACATAAGAAAGAATATAGAAGTATGAGAGGGTTGATAAAAGTATTTGATGGTCATACACAAGAATTTAAAGAGAAAAAGAATGAAAAATTCAAGACTGGATTTACATTAAGTAGAATTTACAGCACAAATGGAGTTTCTCCTACATTGACAACATCAAACGATACACACTTTTATGAAATAAAGGGACGATTAACATCATTGGAACGATGGAAATTAATGGGTTTAGATGAAGATGATTATCATTTATTGAAAGATAATGAAGTGAGTGATTCAACTATTGATAAAATAACGGGAAACGGTATCGTAGTGGATGTATTTGAACACTTGATGAAAAGTGTGATTAGTATCTATTTGTAAATTCTTATATCAAGTCAAAATGGATATAAGATAGAATAATTTAATTAACGATAGTAAAGTTTTACCTTTGTATGAACTAAAAAATGTAGACCAACAGGAGATATATCTAGTCCTTCATCTTTCGATAAGGTAATAACAGGTGTTCCACTAGAACCCAGTTGTGATGAATAAAGAGAACTTACATTTAATTTACCAGTTTCAACTGATTGTATTATCGGGTTTGGACTATTTAGTGTCCTAGGTACATTTTGAGCATATACACGAACATGACCTGAAACATTACCATTAATCCCATCATTAAATATGGCACCAATTGCAATACGAGTTCCATCACTACTCATTGCAACTGAATATCCTGACTGGTCATCAGCTGCTTCACCATCAATATCATTACCTGTTTGAACCCATGATGAACCATCCCAATCATATACACGAACATGACCTGAATCAGTACCATTAATCCCATCATTTACTGTAGCACCAATTGCAATACGATTTCCATCATTACTCATTGCAACTGAATATCCTGACTGGTCATAAGCTGCTTCACCATCAATATCTTGACCAATTTTATTCCATGATGAACCATTCCAATCATATACACGAACATGACCTGAAACAGTACCATTATTCCCATCATTTCCTGGAGCACCAATTGCAATACGATTTCCATCACCACTCATTGCTACTGCCCATCCTGACTGGTCATTAGCTGCTTCACCATAAATATCATTACCTGTTTGAACCCATGATGATGATGAACCATTCCAATCATATACACGAACATGACCTGAATTAGTATCAGTACCATTAATCCCATCATTAAATATGGCACCAATTGCAATACGAGTTCCATCATTACTCATTGCAACTGAATATCCTGACTGGTCATCAGCTGCTACACCATCAATATCTTGACCAATTTTATTCCATGATGAACCATTCCAATCATGTACACGAACATGACCTGAAAAAAAATCAGTACCATTATTCCCATCATTATTTTTGGCACCAATTGCAATACGATTTCCATCATTACTCATTGCTACTGAATATCCTGACTGGTCATTAGCTGCTTCACCATCAATATCTTGACCAATTTTATTCCATGATGAACCATTCCAATCATATACACGAACATGACCTGAAACAGTACCATTATTCCCATCATTTCCTGGAGCACCAATTGCAATACGATTTCCATCACCACTCATTGCAACTGACCATCCTGACTGGTCATAAGTTGCTTCACCATCAATATCTTGACCAAGTTTATTCCATGATGAACCATCCCAATCATATACACGAACATGACCTGAAAAAAAATCAGTACCATTATTCCCATCATTATATCTGGCACCAATTGCAATACGAGTTCCATCATTACTCATTGCAACTGAATATCCTGACTCGTCAGAAGCTGCTTTACCATCAATATCATCACCAACTCTAAATCGTGAAGGAATTATACTACCACTGACACTATCTGTATAGTGAATTGACATCTCAGCACCGATAATTTCAATATCCTCACTTGCTTTCCATATGTTTCCATTTGAATCTTTTAACTTCAACTGTTTTTGATCAGGAATTTCCTCTCCAGTTAGTTCAATAACTTTGAATGGTTTGTCTCCAGGAAGAGTATTACCAGCTACTTGTATCGAGTTATTCACTTTACCAAAGACGATAGCTTTTTCTGTACTCAAATTAGAATATGGTTCTACCACATTTTTAACACTTCTAAAATTGTTAGCCATTTTATTATTATAATAATTATATTTTTGAATTGAAAATATAATATAAAAAAATTAGTCAAGATAATAGTGGACTGTAAGTTCAACATCATTGACAGAACTGGTACCAGAAGATGCTTTAGCAACCAACTCGTCACCAGCAGTTAGTGTCGCAGTCACTGGTGAACCGCTAGAACCAAGAGTTTGTGAAAAGGCACTCGATACACGTCGAGTTCCTGACGGTACAGCAGCGAAAATACTAGTAGCATCCGCAGTCGTACCCGTACCCGTACCAATATCAACGCTAACAGTACCATCATGAGTTATTTCAGCAGCAACGATTGTTGCATCCTTAGTTGCATCTAATGACGCACCTGTGATGACGTTGGCGGTGGTGTGGGGTGCATCGAAAGTAAAAGTTTTCGATTGAATTGTTTTTCCATCAGGGAGATTAAATACACGTGTGGCAATGAGGTCCTTCACATAGAGACGTTGACGAACAGTTACATCATTTGTTACGGTCAAATCAGATAATTGTTCGGCAACGCTTTTAACACTTCTAAAATTGTTAGACATTTATTATAACATATTTTTTTTTTATTTTTTATTTGCATATACTCAACTTTCTTTACATTACACATTCGTTTCGATGATATTTTTTTTAAAAAATATTTTTATAGATTTAAATAAATGTTTGTCAAAGACGGTAAAACTTACCGTAAAGTTTACAAGAGGAAACGAGATGGAAGCAAGTTTTTCATTCGTGATGGAAAACGAGTCAATGTCACTAGTTCCAGAACAACATACTCATCCAAACCGAAACCAGCGTGTAAAGATGGTTATGAACGTCTTGCTAAAGGTAGTTGCAGCAAAAAGTGTAAGTCCCCTCGTGTCAGAAACCCAAAAACATCTCGATGCAAGAAAATGTAATTCTATACTACTATTGTATTAATTTATATAATCAGGTGATTATATAGAATGAGTCAATAATAAGGGTAATGATTCCACCCCAGTTCTTCAAATAACTGTTTACATATCTCGTCATAGAAATACTTTCGTTCAATCGTCTTTATAATGATTTTATCATCGGTGTCGATTTTATAATTGTGTCGACGTAATAATTGATATAAGATATAATGTATATTTATGAAATTACGACGATTACTATCACTGAAACGTTTATCGTATAATTCTGTCAATATATCAAAATCATGAAGAAGAATTTCTTCTAGATGTGATATATCGTGAGGCTTCTTACCTGTCATATTATAATGTATCAGGTTGATGTTTTCGTAATGTTTACTATATCCCAACTCTTTCAGGAATATACTGATATGTTTCTTTGTAACATTTTTAAATCTAATTTCTTTAGGTGTATTTTTTGTACCTACCAAGAGATAGTGAATGTTCAATTCATTTTCTAAACTCTTATAGACTTGTTTTGGAATAGTAATGTTTTGTTTACCCTGAAATTGCATAATACAATCTTTGAAATGTGTCCGTCTGATATACGTATAACGTGTGTGTATATTTACTCTTTTACTATCCGTATAAGACGTATTAACAACTGTGTTATACAATAATGAAAAACAATTATTACATATGTAAAAATCATAATCTTTAACGGTAATATCATTCGATTTACAGTTGTGACATGATACATTATCCACCTGTTTACATACCGTTATATTGATAGGAATGTTTAGATTTTTTATATATCCATTACTGATATTCACATATCGATTGACGATAGTATCCTTGTCTTTACTGTTATCCATGCATACTCTTTTTCCCATAAAATTAACCTTGATTGGCACGGATATGATTTGCTTGTATTTTTCTATATATTGAATTGTATCGAGAATGTAAAAGAATAAAATACTATTATTAAACATTTTAGTGTTATATGTGTACAGAAAATGTCTACTCTGTAATAATTTTGTCTTTGTGATAATATTCACACTGTCCTTTAACAGTTTATCGATTTGATTTAATCTATTCTCAATAGATTTATACATACCGTTGTCATTACATAAAAAACGTCGAATTTGGGAATCAATTTCTAAAATATCTATCGACATCAAGTCTTTAATAATTTTAATGTGTACTTTAAATTTTAATTAACTAATATACACTTAAAGATTTTAATTATTAATAAAAAAAAAAATATTTACGTAATATAAAATGTCTAACGCGATTATTGGTTCTAACGTAACCTCTGGTTTTATTGATCTTGCAACTTTCGATGAACTCGAAAAGTATATGTATGGTTCTTCCGACGCTACTGCATATTTCGTCCGTCAAACTCGTAGATCTACTTGGTTTACTCAAGTCCCTGTTGTTCTTTCGAACGCTTCGGGACAAGCAGATTTCGGTAATGATTGGTCTGTGTCTATCTCCCGTGCAGGTGATTATCTCCTTCACACTTGGCTCCGTGTCGAAATTCCAGAAGTCAAGATAAAGTCTAGTCTTTCTGACCATAAGATTCGCTGGTGTCAAAACCTTATGCACAACCTTGTAAGGGAAGCTACTATTACTTTTAACGACTTGATTGCTGCACGATTTGATAGTTATCATCTTGATTTCTGGTCGGCATTTACCGTCCCTGCTGGAAAAAGATGTGGATATAAAAACATGATTGGTGATTTTGATGATTTGAACCAAAATGCCGATGTTCTACCTGCAACCACTCTTAACCTGCCTCTTCCTTTCTTTTTCACCCGTGATTCCGGTGTTGCTCTTCCAACTGCCGCACTTCCATACAATGAAATGCGTATCAACTTCCAATTTAGGGCTTTGGATGAGCTGTTGATTGTGACCGATTTGAATAATGGTGGTACCCCCTTAATTAAAGATTTGAACACCTCTACTCATCTTGAGAATAGTAATGTTCACATCACCAAATCCCAAGTCTGGGCTAACTATGCAATTGTATCAAATGAAGAACGTAAACGTATGGCTTGTGCACCTCGTAATATCTTGATTGAACAAGTTCAAACGATGAATGTTTCTACATACAACCCTGATTCAGGTAGAACTTCTTTCGATTTGCGTTTCGCTCATGCTATCAAGGTTCTCTTCTTTGCCGTGCGTAACTCCACACACAGAGCCGAATGGTCAAACTACAAAGTATCCTCTCCTGCAACCGATACTAATGGTAACTGCAACTTTGACAATGACGCTGTTGATCCTATTAAGGAGACGTCTATTGTTTATGAAAACACGAACCGTCTTGCACAAATGGGTTCCGATTACTTCTCTTTGGTAAATCCTTACTATCACGCACCATTTATCCCACAAGAAACTGGATACCACATGTATTCTTACTCTCTTGACTTCTGTGCTTTAGACCCTATGGGTTCTACCAACTACGGTAAACTCACAAACGTCTCGATTGTTGCCACTCCATCACTAGATTGTGTAAACGCTGCAACCGCCGATAATCAAAAATATGTTTTCATTGTGACCGCAGTCAACAACAACGTGATTCGTATCAGTGGTGGTGCCCTTGGTTTCCCTGTCCTATAAATGTCTTATCATATATTATAAAAACTTCATATTTATATTCGTTCGTAATATAAATAATGTCTGAAAATCTACAAGTTCATATCGATTCAATATCGGAAGAAGAACAGATTCGGATTATAAGTGATTCAACAGATATCGATAGAGTTGAAATGAAATGGAGTTCGAATCTAGAAAAAAAACTTCAAGATTGGATGGAGTTATGTAAAGATATATCTCTTGCTCATTCAAAAATGGCAAAGAAGAGAAAACGGTGTTATTATGTAATGAGCATTCCTGCTATTCTAATACCACTTTTTATGGGTTTCACACAACAATACTTTGGTGAAGATCACGAATATTATCCTTTAATATCATCAACAGGATATCTAATAACAGGTTCACTTACTGCATTAAATACCTTTTTGGCATACGGTGCAAAGTATGTGGAACATGAGGTTGCATCTAATCGATACGAAGAAGTTATGTATGAGATAGATAGTATCCTTATTAAACCGAAAAAACATAGACAAGCTGCAGATGTCTGTATGGAACGTATAAAAAATAACATAGAATCACTGAACAAATTCTCGGTTCAATTGTAAATAAATACTTTGAAATAAAAGTGAATTTGTTTAAAGACTACTAGGAATGAAATAAATCAAATATGAGTAAACGAAAAATTACTATGAAAAAACTTCCAAAATATAATACTATTTGGCATCCGGAATCAACACTTGTTTTTAAATCTCGTAAGGAACAGGTTGTCATTGGAAGATTAGTTAAAGATGAACTTGTTTCATTAGATGAAGATGCTTTGGAATTATGTAATCAGTATAAATTTAAACCAGATGAATCTCTTATTCAACAAGAATCAGAAGAGGTAGAAGAGGTAGAAGAGGTAGAAGAGGTAGAAGAGGTAGAAGAGGTAGAAGAGGTAGAAGAGGTAGAAG
>Ga0255751_10005388_pt1 | contig 11392 bp, 12 predicted proteins | sample 071ome_20_FD_179951 | JGI IMG/M metagenome (GOLD analysis project Ga0255751, IMG submission 179951) | Coastal salt marsh microbial communities from the Groves Creek Marsh, Skidaway Island, Georgia - 071412BT metaG (version 2) | ecosystem: Environmental > Aquatic > Marine > Intertidal zone >...
TCAAGTTGTTAGTTGAGCAAGATCAATTGATAATAAACGACTTTGATACTATCTCCGAACTGTCAACGTTTTCTAAGAAAGGTGTTTCATACGAAGCAGAAACAGGAAAACATGACGACTTGGTAATGGGTCTGGTATTATTTGCTTGGTTATCTGGGCAAGATTACTTCAAGTTATACACAGATAACAATACTATGGCAGCGTTGAGAGAAAAAACTCAAGAGCAACTATTAGATGAATTGACTCCATTTGGCATTATTAATGATGGTATAGAAGAAACTGAAAATTTATTTGCTGATGATGCAGAGTTTCAGCATGGTGAGTTGGTAAATCCAAATGAAAAACCGTGGTTGTAAGAAATTATAAATAGAAAACTATAAAAACATCAGGTGTTCTCAAGATTGTGATTTTATAAATATTCTTGTAAATTGAACATTTGACTCTTTACATCGAAGGAGATAAAACATGCCTTTCCAAGTCAGTCCGGGCGTTAATGTAAGCGAGATTGATCTTACAACGGTTGTGCCTGCAGTTAGCACTACAGAGGGTGCGACTGTTGGTCATTTCCGATGGGGACCAGTTGATCAGCGAATTCTAGTTGATTCTGAAGATACTCTTGTAAACATTTTCAATAAGCCAAACGCAAATACGGCAACAGATTTCTTTACTGCTGCTAACTTCCTCTCATACGGCAATGCACTTTATGTTAACCGTGTAGTCAGTGGCGCAAACAATGCTACTTCTGGTTCAGTTGGTGCTTACATTGAGAACGAAGATCATTACAACGAAACCTATGGCACAGGTCTTTCTACTCATGGAGATTGGGTAGCAAAATATCCAGGTGAACTAGGTAATTCACTTAAAGTTTCTGCTTGCCATAACTCTAATGCATGGCAATCAACAGTTTCAACATCATACTATGCAACACGAAACAGTCCAACTGTTACTCTTGCTGGTGATGGAACTGGTAGTGCGAACGCAGAATCACAATTCGTAGTTGGTGATATTCTTTTACTTGGTCCAGATAAACAACAACGTAAAGTTAAGACTCTGTCAGGTAACACGATTACACTAACATCTGATTATACAAGTAATACAGTTTCTAACTACACAACTGACATTACTCGTCGTTGGGAGTTCTTTAACAACTTCACTGATGCTCCTACAACAACTAACTACGCAAACACTGTAAACTCACAGGGTGATGCGTTACACGTTGCTGTTGTCGATGAAGACGGTCTATTTACTGGCACGCAAGGTGCAGTTCTTGAGGTGTATGATAATGTTTCTATGGCATCTGATGCTAAGACAGAACAAGGTGGTGGAAACTACTATAAAGATGTTATCAATCAAGCATCCCAGTACATTTGGTGGCGTGGTCATAACTCTAATGCATCAAAGGCAGGTGTTCGTGCTGATCTAGGAACTAACTATCCTGGTAATGACCTACCTGTAACAAACAGTATGGTTAAGGGTAAAGATGGTGCTACACCTTCTTCTGCTCAAAAGATTACTGGTTGGAATGTGTTTAGAGATGCTGAAACAGTAGACATTTCTCTATGTTTAGGTGGAGATGCTGATGGAACTTTAGCTACACATCTAATTAATAATATTGCTGAAGAACGTAAAGACTGTGTTGTAGTTCTTTCACCAGAGCGTGCAGATGTTGTTAACAATAACAGTTACATTGGAAAAGAGCGTGATGACATTATTGCTTATCGCGACACTCTACCAAGTTCTTCATATGCAGTTATGGATTCAGGTTGGAAATATCAGTATGATAAGTACAATGATGTTTATCGATATGTTCCACTAAACGCTGACACTGCTGGTTTGATGGTTCAAACTGACTTAACACGTGATCCATGGTTCTCACCTGCTGGATTTAATCGCGGAAATGTCAGAAGCGTAATCAAACTAGCATACAATCCAACTAAAGCGGATCGAGATGAACTTTACAAGAAAGGTGTCAACCCAGTTGTTACCTTCCCAGGGCAGGGTACAGTTTTGTTTGGTGACAAAACAATGCTTGCTAAACCATCAGCGTTTGATCGTATCAATGTTCGTCGCTTGTTTATCGTTCTTGAGAAAGCAATTAGCACTGCTGCTAAGTTTACTCTGTTCGAATTCAACGATGACTTTACTAGAGCACAGTTCCGTAATCTGGTTGAACCGTTCTTGAGAGATGTACAGGGTCGCCGAGGAATTACAGACTACCGTGTGGTCTGTGATAGTACAAATAATACTGGTGAAGTAATTGATAGAAATGAGTTTGTTGGAGACATTTATGTCAAACCAAATCGTTCTATCAACTTTATCCAGTTGAACTTTGTTGCTGTACGCTCTGGCGTTGAGTTCTCTGAAGTAGTTGGTCAAAACGGCTAAATAGATAAAAAGGAGAACAAACATGGCATTTGATATAAACAGGTTTAAGGGTGCTTTAACAGGGGGCGGTGCTAGAAATTCACTGTTTTATGTTGAATTAAATACACCATTTACTGGAGAGTTGCAAGTTGCAAAATTTATGGTGAAGGCTGCTCAAATTCCAGCATCAACATTAGGCACGATCGAAGTTCCTTACTTCGGTCGTCAAATAAAAATTGCTGGAAACAGAACTTTTGCTGAGTGGACGCCAACTATTATGAATGATGAGAATTTTGAAATTAGGGAGGCTATGGAAAATTGGTCCTCTAGAATTAATGCTCATATTGGCAATACAAACTCAACTCCAACAAGTAACCCAAACAATTATAAATCTGATGCAACAGTAGTACAGATGGGTCAAAATGGTGCTGCGCTTAGATCTTATAGATTTGTTGGAATATTTCCAACTGAAGTTTCTACCATTGATCTTGCTTGGGAAACTGAGGGTATTGAAGAGTTTACTGTAACATTCCAATACGATTATTGGGAAGCAACATCAGTAACTAGAACCTTCAGAGAAAGAGTTGAAGATTTTGCTGCAGGAGAAATCGTTGAAGCGATAAGACGTGGTTCTACACAAGCTGCTCCTGGCGGATTCAGTTAATAATTGAAACGGTGATTTTTTGGGGTGGTATAAATATAATATATCACCCCAAAATACTTTGACATAGGAAAATAATATGGAACTATTCGGTTTCCAAATAGGGAAAAAGAAAGAGGAAGAACAGAAACCCACTGTTCAATCTTTCGCCCCACCACCTGCAGAAGACGGTATTCTGACTGTTACAGAAGGTGGGTTCTATGGTACTGCTATCGATCAGGATGGTACGACCAAAAACGAAACAACTCTCATTACTCGTTACCGCACTATGGCACAACAACCAGAGTGTGAGCGTGCTATTGATGACGTCATTAATGAGGCAATTGTTTCCGACGAACACGATTCACCAGTTTCTATTGTTTTGGACGAAGTTGAAATGCCAGAACAAATCAGAGAATTAATGCGTGAGGAGTTTGATAATATTCTAGACATGCTGAACTTCAATACAAAGGCATACGACATATTCCGTAACTGGTATGTTGATGGTCGTTTGTATTATCATCTAATGATTGATATGGCAAGTCCAAGAACAGGTATCAAAGAGATACGATATATTGATCCACGAAAGATCAAGAAAGTCCGTAGCGAAAAACGAAAGTCGCAGGCACAGACGAAACCAAATAATCAGTTCATACCTAAAGAGTATAATGAATATTTTATCTACTCAGAAAAAGGTGTGACTGCTGGCAATCAAGGTGTTAAGATTGCACCTGATGCTATTGCGTATTGCCACTCAGGTATCTTAGACGAGAACAATAAGATGGTTAGATCGCATCTACACAAAGCGATCAAACCTATGAACCAGTTGCGTATGTTGGAAGATGCAACAGTTATCTATCGACTTGCACGTGCACCTGAGCGACGTATCTTCTATATTGACGTTGGTAATCTACCGAAAGCAAAGGCAGAACAGTACCTGCGTGATATGATGGCAAAGCATAAGAACAAACTTGTTTACGATGCATCTACTGGAGACATTAAAGACGATCGTAAGTTTATGACTATGTTGGAAGACTACTGGTTGCCACGACGTGAAGGTGGTCGTTCGACTGAGATTACCACACTTCCTGCTGGTCAAAACTTAGGTGAACTTGATGATGTAAACTATTTCCGTCGCAAGTTGTATGAGGCACTTAATGTACCAACAGCACGTTTAGAATCAGAAGGGCAGTTTAACTTGGGTCGTGCTTCTGAGATTACACGTGACGAGTTGAAGTTCTCCAAGTTTATTAGCAGATTGCGTAATAGATTTACTGATCTATTCAATATATTACTTGAGCGTCAATTATTACTCAAAGGCATTATCACCAGACAAGAGTGGAAAGAAATCAAAGGGCAGGTATTCTATGATTTCTTAGAAGATAACCACTTCGCTGAACTGAAAAATGCTGAACTTATGCGTGAGCGTTTGGGTCTACTTGGCGAAATTGATGCTTACGTTGGCAAATACTACTCAGTTGAGTGGGTGCGCAAGAACGTACTAATGCAAACTGAAGACGAAATAGAGGAAGTTGATCTACAAATAGAGGCAGAGCAGGAAACTGATGAACCTGACGACGATATGCCTGATGATCAATTCCAGTAAAATAATATTTTTTTATAAATATATTCATAGGAGTAAATTATGAGCGATTATAATATGAAAGACGCTGTTAAAATGGCAGCAGACGGTAATGCATCTGACTTTAAAGATGCAGTTAGTTCTATGCTCATGGATAAAATACAAGATGCGGTAGGAATGAAGAAGGCAGAAGTTGCTGCATCATTTATGTCTGAACCAGAGATTGAACCTGAAGTTGAGGTTCAATCCGAACCAACTGAGGCAGAAGAAAATGTCGATTAAAAAATTCAAAGAATTCGTTCAAGAACAAGCACCTGCTCAAGATTATGTGCCGAAAGATCAATCTGGAGAAGAAACTAAAGAACTGAAACCGCAATCAAAAGGTGAGCAGAAATTTAAAGATATGCATAAGGTTGAGGTAACAAAGCACCCAGTTGCACCTGAGCATATGTTTAACGGTTCCAGAGAAGAGGTTCTGAAGTGATACAATCATTTACAGAGTTTGTTTCTGAATCTGCTCACAAAGCTCTCTCAGCATATGCTAAAAAGAGCGGTGGTGTTGATAAAGATGACATGCTTGCAATCGCTGATATGATTAAACAAAAAACACCCACTAAAGATCTTGCTATGATGATTAGAGCAATGGACACTGATCCACGTGATGGTGTTTTACAGGTTATTCAAAAAAGTGACAAGAAGTTGTATAACGATCTTGTCAAGAACATGAGGTAATAAAATGGCAATCAAGGCATTAGCAAATACCGTTGCAACAGGATCTGCCACTAATGTGTTCTTAGCAACTGCTGTTCATCTATCAAACGACAGCACCGCAAGAACAGTTGTTATTGCTAACACAGGCATTGATACTGGAACAGGCGAACACGGCAGTTATGCTGGAGGTCAAGTTTCTATTCGCATTCCAGCAAACGGCACTATGGTTATTCGTAAGAGACCAAATGACACCGTCACTTGTAATGCTGCTTGTTTCGCAACCAAAGTAGCGGAGGGATCTTCCGAATGAAACTTATAACAGAGATTACTGAAGAGGTCAAACTTCTTCAAGAAGAAAAAGAAGACGGCAAGAAGAACTACTTTATCGAAGGTGTTTTCATGCAAGGAAACATCAAGAATCGTAATGGTCGAGTCTACCCAACTGAGGTTCTAGATAAAGAAGTTGGTCGTTACAATAAAGAATATGTAGAAAAGAATCGCGCCTATGGCGAGTTGGGTCATCCAACTGGTCCTACTATTAATCTTGAGCGTGTGTCACACATGATCACTAAACTAGAGCGTGATGGTGACAACTATGTTGGTCGTGCTAAGATTATGACTGAGACACCATATGGTGGTATCGTCAAATCACTTATGGACGAGGGTGCTACACTAGGTGTATCTTCTCGTGGCATGGGTTCACTGAAGCAATCCAAGAGTGGTGTTGCTGAAGTACAAAATGATTTTTATCTGGCAACTGCTGCGGATATCGTAGCAGATCCTTCTGCCCCTAATGCTTTCGTTGAAGGAATTATGGAAGGTGCCGATTGGGTATTTGATGCTGCACGCAATGAGTGGCAAATGATCGAAGCAGATAAAATTCGTAGCGAAGTAAAGAAAATGAGTGCTGCTGAAGTGGAAGCAAACAAACTTCAGATCTTCGAGCAGTTCTTAAAGACTTTAAGTCGCTAAAAGTTTTATTTTTATAAATAAATAACATGAGATAACTTCACGAAGGAGCAATCCAGATGTCTGATAAAGAAATCAAGCAAGACGAGGAAATCAAAGACCTCGATCAGGAAGTAGAATCTCAGGTTGATGAGGCGAAGGCATCTTTTGGTGTTGACGCTGAAGTTCCTGAACCTACTGGTAAAGAAGCATCTTCTCCTGGTTCTAAACCAAGTGATGAGGACAAGAAAAAGAATCCCGATCAGGGTTCTTCAGTAAAACCGACTAAAGTTGCAGCAATCCAAAACATTAGTCAAGCAGTCAAGAGCATGAAGAAAGAAGAGTTCGAGCGTGTTTACGAAGCTCTTATGGGTGCACTTGAAGGTAAAGAAGTTGTTGCTGAAGATAAGGCAGAAGAAACATCTGCTGTTTCTGTTCGAGAACTTCGACAAATTAAAGCAGGCGACGTAAACGTTGCTGAAGATGTTGCTGCGATGTTTAGTGGTGAGGATCTTTCCGAAGAGTTCACTTCTAAAGCAACCACAATCTTCGAAGCTGCTGTAGTCTCTAAGGTTAATGAGTTGCTTGAGACAGTAACTGTTGATCTTGAAGCAGAGATGGAAGTTGCTAAAGATGAAATCGCAGAAGACATGGCAGCAAAACTAGATTCATATCTAGAGTACGTTGCTGAAGAGTGGATGAAAGAGAACGAACTTGCCGTTGAGTCTGGCATTCGTGCTGAAATCCAAGAAAACTTTATGAAGGGTCTACGTGACTTGTTCGTTGAGAACTACATCGAAGTCCCTGAAGAAAAAGTTGACCTTGTTGACGAACTCGCTGAGAAAGTTGAAGAACTTCAGCAGTCTATCAATGAGGAAGTAGAAAAGTCAATCGAACTCAGAAAAGAACTAAACGAAGCAAAGGTTGAAATTATCCTTGCTAAAGTTTCTGAGGGATTAACAGAATCTCAAGCAATCAAACTAGCATCTTTGGCTGAAGGTGTCGAGTTTGAGTCTGAAGAGTCTTATGTTGAGAAACTTGAGACATTGAAGGGTAACTACTTCAAATCTGATGATGTAATCACTGAAGAAACTGCAGTTGATGATGAACCGCTGGAGATTGAAGAGGATGCTGAAAAGGCAATTGATCCAGGCATGGCTGCCTACATGAGTGCCATCGCTAAGAGCATCAAAAAGTAATTTTATATAAATAATAAAACATTAGGATAGTTAAACCGAAAGGAGACCTAACAATGTATCAATCTGATGAATTAATCAAGAAGTGGCAGCCAGTTCTTGAGCATCCTGATCTCGAAAAAATCGCCGATGCTCATAAACGTGCCACAGTTGCAACCCTGCTAGAAAACCAAGAGAAGTCTTCTCGTGAGCAATCTCAAGGTTCTGGCGGATATAACGCACCAACACTGTTGGGCGAGGCAGCACCAAACAACGCAATGGGTGCTTCTTCTTCAACAGCGTCTGACGGTAGTGTTGACATTTACGATCCAGTACTTATTTCTTTGGTACGTCGTTCAATGCCTAACCTTATCGCATACGACATTGCTGGTGTACAACCAATGACTGGTCCTACAGGACTGATCTTTGCAATGCGTTCACGCTACACAACTCAAGATGGTACGGAAGCACTCTTCAACGAGGCAGACGCATCATTCTCAGGTAACACCTTTGCTGCTAACGCAACAAGCACTGGTGCTCAAACAGGTACAGACCCAAGCGATCGTTCTGCTTCCTCTACAGGTGGTAACTATAACGTTCACTCAGGTATGTCTACTGCTGAAGCAGAAAAACTTGGTTCTTCAGGTTCACCTGCTTTTGCTCAAATGGCATTCTCAATTGAGAAAGTTGCTGTTACTGCTGTTTCTCGTGCTCTTAAAGCTGAGTACACGATGGAACTTGCTCAAGATCTTAAAGCAGTCCACGGTCTTGACGCTGAGACAGAACTAAGCAACATTCTTTCTGCTGAGATTCTTGCTGAAATCAACCGTGAAGTTGTTCGTACGATTAACTACTCTGCTACTGCAGGTGCTACGAAGAACACTACGACTTCTGGTACTTTCGATCTTGACACCGACTCAAACGGTCGTTGGTCAGTTGAGAAGTTCAAGGGTCTTATGTTCCAAATCGAGCGTGATGCTAACGAAATTGCTAAAGCTACACGTAGAGGGAAAGGTAATGTCATGATCTGTTCTTCTGACGTCGCTTCTGCGCTTCAGATGGCAGGTGTACTTGACTACACTCCTGCTCTCAACAACAACTTGAACGTTGATGACACAGGTAACACTTTTGCTGGCGTATTGAATGGTCGTGTTAAAGTTTACATCGATCCATACTTCGCTGACGCAACTAACCAGTACTACACACTAGGATACAAAGGTTCTTCTGCCTTTGATGCTGGTCTGTTCTACTGCCCATACGTTCCTCTCCAAATGGTCCGTGCCGTTGGTGAGAATACGTTCCAACCAAAAATTGGATTTAAGACTCGCTACGGCATGGTCGCTAATCCATTCGCTATCAATGGCCCTGCTGGTGCTGCTGCTCCTGCTCGGTTGGGTACTGGTGATGGCAACATCTACTACAGATTGGTTAAAGTTGCTAACCTAATGTAATAAAAACAAGATCTACTTTAGTAGACAAGTTTTAAGGGAGTCCTTCGGGTCTCCCTTTTTTTATGCCTGATATTCATTATAAATAGAGTATCTAAGAGGATATAATATGGCAACTAATCCAGACAATAAAAACTTTCTAGCACCTATTGGGTTTCAATTCGCTATTCAGCGTTTACCAAACGTAAATTATTTTTGTACGAGTGCTACTCTACCAGATGTTTCAATGAGTGAGAACGATACTGTAACAAATCCATTCGTTAAATTACCGATCCCAGGAGAAAAACTCACCTTCGGTCAACTCAGTTTAAGATTTCGTGTTGACGAAGATATGAAGAACTTCCAGGAAATATTCAACTGGATGATTGGTCTTGGGTATCCAGATGATTTTACACAAAGGGCAAGTTTACGTGCAGGTTCTTCCATATTTTCAGACGCTTCACTATTGATTACCACCAATCAATACAAACCAAATATTGATGTTACATTCAATGACATATACCCAACTTCCTTGTCTGCAGTAGAGTTTAGCATTGAGCAGACAGACGTAGAGTATTTGAATGCCGATGTTACCTTTGCGTATAGAAGATATAAATTGACAACTGTCACTTGATATAGTATAATAGACTGTATATAGTCTAGTGTGAGTACATTATGAAAATTGAAGATATAGTCTCCGAGTGGGACAAAGATTGCAAGATTGATGAGACGGAACTTGATCGTGAAGCAACGAAGATTCCCAAACTCCACAACAAATACCTGAAGATCTTTATGGGAGAGCGAGTAGTCTTATTCAAGATGAAAGCAGAAAACAAACGTATCCGCAAAACACTGCTTGAGTATTATCTTGGCGAACTTGACCGAGAGGAACTTGAGCAACTGGGTCGCGATCAGTTCTATAAGAAACTACTTAAGAACGAGGTGGATACATATATTGAGTCCGACGATTTGTATATTGATAATACTCTTAAAGTTTCAATGCAGCAAGAAAAGGTAGATTATGTTGAGGCAATCATAAAGAGTTTAAACAATCGCAACTTTCAAATCAAGTCGGCGATTGACTGGGCAAGATTTACACAAGGCAGTATTTGATGGATGTAATAGACGTATATAAGAAGAACGAAGTCTATCTAAAACTGGACTGCGAGCGAGGCACTGCTCGAGAACTGTCAGACTATTTTACGTTTGAAGTTCCTGGAGCAAAGTTTATGCCTGCGTATCGTAATAAGTTTTGGGATGGAAAGATACGTCTATTTTCTACACAAACGCACCAGATATATGTTGGACTGATACAGCATATCAAAACGTTCGCCGAAGAGCGTGGTTACGAACTAAAGATACACGATGGAGTATTAGATACTGAAGACGTTGCGATAAACGAACTTGAGAAGTTTATAACTGAGGAAACCTTTACTCCTAGAGAATATCAAACTAGAGCAGTGGCGCATGCTATTCGTAACAACCGTGCCTTAATTCTCTCGCCTACGGCGAGTGGAAAGTCTTACATAATTTATTCTTTGTTGAAGTATTATTTGGCGAATAAATTAGTAAAGAGAGCTTTGGTAATTGTTCCAACAACCAGTTTGGTTCAGCAGATGAACAGTGACTTTGTTTCTTATTCATCAAAGCGGCAGTTCTATTATACCCATTTAATCATGGCAGGTCAAGAAAAATTTAACCCTGAAGCACAAATTTTTATTTCGACTTGGCAAAGTATATACAAGCAACACCGTTCTTACTTTGATAACTTTGATATGGTGATAGGTGATGAAGCACATTTGTTTAAGGCAAACTCTCTCACCAAGATTATGGAGAAGTTGCCGCAGTGTAAGTATCGGTTTGGATTCACTGGAACTTTAGACGATACGCAGACGAATAAATTAGTATTAGAAGGTTTGTTTGGTCCAGTGATGCGTGTAGTACAAACGAAGGATCTGATAGAAAGTGGAACGCTGGCAGACTTCCGAATTAAGGCATTGGTGCTAAAGTATCCACCTGAAGTTTGTAAGGTAATGCATAATGCAAAGTATCAGGATGAAATTGCTTTCCTTATAAGTAATGAAAAGAGGAACCAGTTTATAAAGAACTTGACTTTAACACGGAATGGTAATACACTATTATTATTCCAAATGGTTGAAAAACACGGCAAGATTTTATATGATTTAATAAAAGCAGAGGCAGAAGAAGACAGACACGTTTTCTTTGTCCATGGAGGTGTAGATGCTGATCAACGAGAAGAAGTTCGAAGAATTACTGAAGGAGAGCGGAGTGCAATTATTATCGCCTCGTACGGGACGTTCTCTACTGGCGTCAACATACGCAATCTTCACAACATTATATTTGCTAGTCCTTCTAAGTCTAGGATACGGAATCTACAAAGTATCGGACGTGGTCTACGAAAAGGTGATAGCAAAGAACGAGCAACTCTCTACGATATCTCCGACGATCTCTGTCACAAATCAAGTTGCAACCATACACTCAAACACTTCGCTGTCAGAATAAAGATGTACAACGAGGAAGAGTT
>Ga0255751_10005394_pt1 | contig 11385 bp, 11 predicted proteins | sample 071ome_20_FD_179951 | JGI IMG/M metagenome (GOLD analysis project Ga0255751, IMG submission 179951) | Coastal salt marsh microbial communities from the Groves Creek Marsh, Skidaway Island, Georgia - 071412BT metaG (version 2) | ecosystem: Environmental > Aquatic > Marine > Intertidal zone >...
CAGAGAGAGCGGTAAATGATATTGGTTGGGTCACCTTTGTATTTCTTTGGGTTGGAAGGTTGGTATTTACCTTTATATGCCATCTAAATACTTAATAATGTAATACTCGTATAAGGTATTTAGAGTGCCAGCACCTAAACCAAGGAAGATATCAGACTTCAAACCAACTCTTTCGAGACTCGCACAAACATCTCATTACTTGCTGTCTTTTGGTGGATTGCCAACTGCATTGAGACAGCACTTGAATGTGAGAGATGTTGGATATAGATTCATTACAGAAACATCTGGTCTGCTTTGCAGCTCTGCTGTAATACCTGGAAGTTCTTTTGCAACTGCAGATATCGTTGGTAACTACATGGGTGTTACCGAAAAAATGGTGCACACTAGAGCATTTACTGAGATTCAACTAGAATTCTATGTTGACTTTGAGTATAAGACGATTAAATTCTTCGAGCACTGGATGGAATTCATTGCTAGTGGTTCTGGAGTATCTCAAGCATCTGATGGTTACTTCTTCAGAATGGCATATCCAGAAGACTATAAGTGTAATCAGACTAAGATAATCAAGTTTGATAGAGACTACAAAAATAATATCGAGTATACTTTCTATGGAATGTTTCCGCAGTCGATAAACTCCATTCCTGTATCTTATGGAAACTCTGAGATATTGAAAGCAACCGTCACATTTAACGTTGACAGATATGTTGCTGGTAGATTTGATAGTTACTCTCTATACAGAGGTACATCTAATAATATAGTGAATAATGGTATCTCGGATACAGATTTTGTAGGAAGTAATCAGTTTGATTCAATTTATAATACCCAACCAATTCCTACTAAAGATACTAATGTATTTACGAGTTCAGTAAACTATGATGCATCTCAAGCTGCTGGATTAGACTTTACTGGTAACTATACCTACAAAGGACCTAATTTTTGATAATAAATAATCTTAACTGAAATCTTTGGGTTGTTATGCCTTTACCAAAAATATCTACTCCAACATATGAGTTGGAGATTCCTTCGACTGGAAAGAAAATTAAGTATAGACCATTTCTAGTCAAGGAAGAGAAAGTCCTCATCATTGCGATGGAAAGTGAAGATAATAAGCAGATTGCTAATGCTGTCAAAGATGTAATCTCTAGTTGCGTTATCACTAGAGGTGTCAAGATTGACCAACTCTCAACATTCGACATTGAATATCTCTTCCTGAATATTCGTGGCAAGTCTGTTGGAGAAGAAGTTGAGGTAATGATTACCTGTCCTGATGATAATGTTACCCAAGTTCCTACTGTAATCAACTTGGATGATATTAAGGTTGAGATTAATAAAAATCATAGCAAGGATATTACCCTGAGTGGTGATTTGATTCTTCGCATGAAGTATCCTTCTATGACTGAGTTTATCAAATCAAACTTCAACTCTGGTGAAGAGATTGATGTAAATGACACCTTTGATTTGATTTGCTCCTGTATTGAGCAAGTATATAATGAAGAGGAATCATGGAATGCATCTGACTGCACAAAGAAAGAGTTGAGAGATTTCTTGGAGCAACTTAGCTCTAAACAATTCAAAGAGATTGAGACTTTCTTTGAGACGATGCCAAAACTTCGTCATGAGTTGACTATTAAGAATCCTAATACAGGTGTTGAAAGTGATGTTGTCTTGGAGGGACTAGCAGCTTTTTTCGGGTAAGTATGGCTCATACTAATCTTGAGTCATACTTTAAGGTAAATTTTGCCTTGATGCAACACCATAAATACTCATTGACAGAACTCGAAAATATGATACCCTGGGAAAAGGAAGTTTATCTTTCCTTGCTCCAGCAATACATTGAGGAGGAAACACTGAAACAAAGAGCAAATGGCTGAGATGCAATCACCCCTAGCGGGTGGACTAAGTGGTGCTAGAAGAGCAGCGTCATCCGTCTTAGGTAGCGCCACTTTCGCCAGCTCTCTTGCTAAAAAAATTGCTGCTATTGAAGATAGGAATACAGCAGAAGTTTTACAGCAGAATCAGATTGCCCTTGCAAGTGTAAACAATACTCTTGCAAGAGTAGGCAATCAAATGATTGTCCTCAATAATAGTTTATTAGCAATATCACAACTAACTGCACAGTCTGCAGCGTTAGAGAATCTAAAAGAAAGACAGAAGAATCAGCAAGAAAGATTGTTAGCTCAACAGCAGTTGAGAGAAGGAAAAGAAAGTATAATCGAGAAGAAGATTCAGGCAACTCTTGTAAAACCAGTGCAGAAAATTGCTGGTAGTGCCCAGAAGTCTTTGTTTAACTTGATGGAGTTTTTCAACAGACTATTCTTTGGATGGTTGTTGAATCAAGGATTACAAACTATATCTGCACTTGCGACTGGAAATAAAGAAAAACTAGAGCAGATAAAGGATAACGTACTCAAGAATCTTTCTACGGTTGGTCTTACTCTACTTGCTCTGCAAGGTGGATTTAAGATTTTCAGAGGCACATTATTCAGGATTGCTGGATTTATTGCAAAGGCGTCTCTGGTTGGATTATTCTTGAGACCTATCAAAGCGTTACTTGGTGCTGTGATGGGAATTGCTGAGAAAGTGATACCAAAACCTATCATGGATACTTTGAAGTATGCCATGTCTCTGGTCAATAATTCGTTACCATTTAGTCCAGCAGGTGCGATTGCTGGTGGAGATTCTCCTGCTGGTGTTGGGTCTGCTGATAATAATGATGATGGTGGTGGTGAGACTACCGCTACTCAACCTCAAGAAGAAGGTGGATTTAATGTAAATGTCCCTGCTCTAATAGCAGGTGGTGCGATATTTAGTAAGACATTTATGGCGACGCCTGGTCACCCTTTCTTTAAATTTGCTGTGGCATCTGCAGTCTCACTTGGTGCTGAGCAAATTATTGAGAATATGTTTCCAGAATATTCTTTTGATTTGGATAAGTTATTTGGTGGTGGAGGACAGGAAAAGTCTGCTGAAAGTCTAGATGCTGCAGCAGAAGTTTCAATGAAACCTCAGAATAAATCTGATGCTGCAGCGGCACAAGTATCAGCACCATTAATAGAAGATAAATCAACAAAGATTGGTGAAGAGCCAAAAGCACCAACAAAAGTTAGTTTCGTAGAATTGCCTGCAGATACGAAGAAAGCTTCTACTAGAGGAAGGAATGGACTGGCGAATATGATACCTGCTATTGCTAGTGCTAATGTTGATTCGCCATATCCATCCTTTGGTGCTCTAACACTAGGAATCATTCCAACCTGATAACCAATGGCAAGTAACACTCTAGCGTTAAAATCTTCGTTAAGAATATCCTCACTATCGAGAAGTGTTTCTTCTGTCAGTAAGGTATTTCAGTCTGCACAAAAGACTACTACTTCTATTGCAACATCAATAGCAAAGCAAAATGAAATAAAGAAAAAGTCGATATCAGATAGTGCTAAATTCTTCTTGGCAAGACGAGATGCTGTAAGAAGAAAAGAGCAAGAGGGTATAATTGAAGCATCAGGAATCGTTGGCACAGTCAAGAGGACTGGTAAAGTTGTCATGGACAGCACGAAAGGATTCTTGGGAAGGATTCTTGATTTTGTTGGTACATTATTGGTTGGATGGTTAATCATCAACTTACCAAAAATTATTGAAGGTGCCAAGAAATTAATTGAAAGGGTAAACAAACTAATCGGTATAATGTTGAATGTGATTGGAGACATATCACTATTCATGACTGGGTTTGGTGAATTGTTAGGTGGAGTTTTGGTAGATGTATTAACATTTGACTTCACTGGGACGCAGAGGACAGTGGAAGATTCTGTCGGTAAAATGACCGATGCAATGAGGAAATTAGAAAGAGATGTCTTTAATGGTATTCGTTTATTGACAATGCCACTTGACTTTGGATTTGGTCAAATCTATGGTGATACTGCACCAAAGGGACAAAGTGGTGGATACTCTGAGCCTAGTGACCAGATAAAGGGTGGTGTAATATCTCCACAAGCAGTCTATCAATACTTAAGATATAAAGGTCTTAGTCATGCTCAGGCAATGGGTATCCTTGCAAACATTGATGGTGAGAGTAGTTTTAGAGTTGGTGCAAAGAGTGGAGATGACGGTGGTGCTGGTGGACTATTTCAGTGGAAAAAACCAAGAAGTGATAGAATGGCAAAGGCAGTGCCTGATTGGGAAACAAATTGGAAAGGGCAACTTGATTATGCTTTAGTTGAGCGTGGAGAACCTGGTCCAGCATATATTAGGACTGATTTCCAATCTCCAGAGCAGGCAGCAGAGTGGTGGATGGTCAACTGGGAGAGACCTGCACATAGTGTAAGAGGTGCAAGGACAAGGAAACATAATGCTTTCATTGATAGATTTGTACCTCCACAGGCAGGTCGTGCTACTAGTTTTAATGTGCCAAATGTTGGATCTACTGCTGCACTAGCTGAAGGGACAAATTTAAAACCATCAATTGCTGCAGGAAATGTAGGTTATGTTAAAGTCTCTGATGAATTTGGGTCAAGGGGTGGTGGTCACTTAGGATTAGATATTGCTGCTCCTGCTGGCACTTACATTGCGTTGAGACTTGATTGTGAAGTTGTGGGCACCAGATATCAAAGAGATGGATATGGATATGTAATTGATGTATGGGTGCCAAAACTTAGTGTCCAACTTCGATTTGGTCACTGTCAAAACATAATGATTAAGAGTGGTAAGATTGCTGCAGGAAAATCATTTGCAACTGTTGGGTCTACTGGAAGGTCTAGTGGTCCTCACATTCACTTTGAATATAGTAAAACATATGATAAGACATCATATGGTAGTGATAGTGACCCATCACCATATGTGCCATTCATTCTTTTGACCTCATATCATAGTAATCCTGAAGCAACTACTGCAGCAAGGACTAAAGCAACAGTCAATACCGCACAAATAAGTGCTGGTGTTAGCAAGTCACCTGATAATCTTACGAAAGAAAGACAGGGTGATGAAGTTGTAATTATGGGACCAAAACCAAAAGAGGAAGAGGTGGTAGCATCTCCTATCTTCACTGGTGGTTTTAATATCCCTGGTGGTGATGAGGTAAATAGATTTATCAAGGACATATCCTTCTTCAAACTAGGATTTAACTAAATGGCAGCAATAGATGCATCAATATATGAAGAGATTACAGTAGAGTCTTTTGACGGTAATAGGTCAGTAGACCTTAGACTTGGTGTTATCAGTGTAGACTACTATGAAGATGTTTTCTCACAGACGATAACTGCAAAGATAGTTGTATCGAGTACTGGTTATTCAACAGTTGATGATAAACTCCAAGGTCTGTATAGTGGACTACCATTCCGTGGTGGTGAGAGAGTTTCTATAAAGATATTAGGAAACAGTGAGTCAAACAAGGGTCTAGACTTTTCCACAAAAGATGACTACTTATATGTTTCTAGTATCACTAATGTGATTACTGAAGCACAAAGAGAAGCATTTACTCTACACTTAGTTTCAAGAGAAGCACTCAATAATGAAGTAAGTAGAGTATATGAAAGTTATTCTAGTGGCACAAGGATTGATACTGCTGTCGAGAAAATTATTAAGGATAAACTAGATACTAAAAAACCAGTTGAAATTGACCCAGTTTCAAACAAGTATGGTTTTATTGGTAACATGAGAAAACCATACACTGTATTGACATGGTTGGCATCTAAAGCAGTTTCGGAAGATGGTAAGTCTGCTGGATTCTTCTTCTATCAGACACAAGATGGTTTGAAATTTAAGTCTATTGATAAGTTGATATCTCAAAAACCTTTCGAGAAAAAATATCAATATAGTGAAGTCAATGAAGCACCAATAAGTAAAAATAATGACTTTAAGATTTTGAGATATGCTATTGATAGAAATCAAGACTTGACTAAAAAACTAAGATATGGTGCATATTCTAGTAAACTGTCAACCTTCAATCCACTAGACGGCACTTTTGCAACTGGTACTATTGGACCATCTCAAAATACAATGAAGAATCTTGGTCAAGAGCAAGACTTGCCAGATATTAGGGCTAAAGGTAATCAAAGAATCGTTGATATTGCCAGTAGAAATATGACTCAGATTATTGATGTTGGCACTCTAGATGTTGGCATTGGCACTGAGACTAATGCTAATCCATTTGAAAATATTAGACAATCTATCATTAGATATAATCTTTTGCTCAGTCAAACGATGACCATGACAGTGCCTTTGAATACGAATTTAAAGGCAGGTGACCTTATCAACTGCGAGTTTCCAAAACTATCAGTCAAGGACAAAGAATTAGACCCCGACAAGAGTGGTCTATATATGATTAAGGAACTATGTCATCATTTTGATGGGACTCAATCCCTGACATCAATGAAACTGGTTAGAGATACATTCGGCGTTTACGGCACAAATAACAAGTAATGGAAGAATCTTCACTTCTAAAAACTAATTTTATAGGTAGAGATGGATTTGTCTGGTGGATAGGACAGATTGCTCAAGAAAAGGCTTGGGCAAAGCAAGCACAAGGTGAAGGATGGGGTGTAAGATATAAAGTCCGTATCATGGGATATCACCCAGAGACGGAAGCAGAATTGCCCGATACTCAGTTACCTTGGGCACAGGTTATGATACCAGGTGGCACCGGTGCTGCCAATAGTGTCACGACAGTAAAATATAGACAGGGTGATGTTGTCATTGGATTCTTCCTTGATGGCGACAATGCACAGGTGCCCGTCATCATGGGTGCTTTTGCAAATAGTGTTTACAGAAAAAGTGATGATGCATTTACACCATTTGGCACGCCATCTGGACTAACTGAAGACAAGAAGAAACCATCACCAACTGTAATAAAATCTTCTGATAGTGGTGATCAGAATTCAAAGTCAGCAGAGTCTGCTGCCAACTTACCACCATCTCAAGCTAAGAAGCAAAAGAAAGATAACCCTGCAACTACAACATCTAGTGATGGTAAGTTAGTTTCCTTTGCATGTGATGTTGGTGATGAAAAGGGAAGCGGAAAAAAGAAAAAGAGTAAGACTACTAAAAAACTTGAAGAGATAAGAAATTCAATTCAGGGATTTGTTGAGGATATCCAAGAATTCAAGGCAAATATTGATGAAGACCTAGAATTTGCAAGAGATTGGATTAAAGATAAGATTGATGACAAAGCAGAGGCAATTACTAAAGATGTCTCTGGTCTTGTTGGTGAAATGGTCAAAGGCACTTTTACTGAGTTAGCACCAGTATTGGGGCAGGGACTAAACTTCCTCTATGCTGATGTATTTGGTAAGACACTTGCTGCAACTGGTAATCCTATCATAGCTCATGGATTTGGAGTTGGAGCACAAACAGCAACACTTCCTGCTGTGTCAGCTTTGGCAGACTTTATGGAATGTGTTGTTGAGCAGGTGCTTGGACAACTCACAGGTGTTATTGCAGATATCCTTAAGTCCGTTGCAGATAATATTCTAAACTTCGCAGATTGTATTGCCGATCAAACTCTTGGAGCAGTATTAAATGGAATTATCAATCTGTTAAATTCTGGTATTCTTCCATTCCTTGAAGGTCTCACTAAGATTCTGCAATTCTTCGAGAACTTCAATTTCCAAGACTTTATGAGAAATATCTTTGATACTGTCTTGGGTCTTCTTGGTCTTAGTAAGTGCCTCAAACCAAAAGAGAATGATAAGTATGGTGCTTGTAAGTATAGACTTGGATATGGTCCAGTAAGTTCTGCTGATATTGACCTGAGTAAGTTGATTGGTGGTTCTAATGCTGCCAATGCTGCTAGTGCTGCGGCAGAAGCAGGTGGTTTCCCACTAGAAGGTGTCCAAGATATTGTTGGGTCATTTGACTTCTTCAGTGATGCAATCAGTGACCCAGAGCAATTTGTTGGAGACCCAGAGTCTTGCTTCGGTGGTTTCCCAACAATATGCTCACCTCCTAAAATTAAAATCTTTGGTGGAGGTGGAGAAGGTGCAGAGGCAAACCCAATACTTGGAGCGATTGCTGGTGTTGGTCTAAACAGGACTGGCAGTATCATTGATGTTAAGGTCACAAATCCTGGAAACAACTATACGTTCCCACCATTTGTAGAGATTACAGACAACTGTGGTCAGGGATATGGTTGTATTGCGAGGTCAATCATCAAGGATGGAAAACTAGATTCGATTTATGTTGTTTCTACAGGAGAAAACTATCCAGTCGGTGAAGTTACTCCACTGGTTGTTTCTAGTATAACGATTGCTAATCCTGGATTTGGATATCAAGAAGGAGACCAAGTTGTTGATAATTTGGGTAATCAGTATGATGTCCAGATTAAGTCTGGCTCTATCATTAAGGTCACTCCAATAAATAGCAATGATGTAACAGATATTCCTATCTTGAGAGTTATATCTGGCACTGGAAGTGATGCTGCACTGTATCCAAATCTAGATACAAGACCAGACTTCCAAGGTGAAGTTAAGCAAGTTATTGACTGTGTAACCTAAGATGACAAATCCGAAACCTGGAAAGGATTGGAGTGAGAGGATACTCACCTCTTCACCAAACTATAGGTGTGAAATCAACGGTCAAGAGATGGGTCTTGGCGGAAATAGCATCTACAATCTCTATGTTTTTAATGAGAATGAGCATAAGGCTGCAATTAACTTTGACCAGGCAGGCAGACTAAAATTAACAAGTGACCAAGTAGTTGAAATTAGTGCTGGTTGCAAGTCATCAAAGAAGAATGATGATATTGTTATTACATCCATTGATGGCAATGTAGCTATCACTGCCACTGATAACGGTGTAATCAAAATCAAAGGTGCCAACATTTGTATAGATTCTGCTGGAGATATTGACCTCATTGCAGGTAGAAACATAAAGTTAAGCGGCACCAATGTTGATATTGAAGCTAATGCTGCCAATACAACCGCATTAAAGGGCAACATGATACCGTTTTCAGAAGAATGGATTATGAAAGTATTCTCGAATACTTATGTTGGTGCTGATGTTATTGCTGGATTTATAGGTAGAGCACTGGGATTGGTTAAGTAACATGCCACAAATATACGGTAGCGAGTCTTGGTTTAACGATGATGTAAAGGTTTATGGATGCCTTTATGTCAATGATTCCTGTGGTATTATCTTTACATCTCCAAATGGTACAAGATATAGTATAGTTGCCACTGATAGTGGTATACAGTTCGGCACTGTAGGTATCGGTGGTGGTAGTGGTAGTAGTGGAAGCAGTAGTGTAACTAGCAGTGGCATCACTATCGTCAATAATGATGGAGATACTTATAATATTGCCGCAACTGAAGATGGTATATCCTTCCAAACACCAGACTCTGATGGTGATGGAGAGCCAGATGATGGATATGTTGATATTACTGCCAATAGTTTCACAAAGGTTAGTGGTTTATCTTCAGAATACTTGATGGCTGATGGGTCAGTTTCTAGAAGATATGTTGGTGTAGGTGTTGGGTCTACTCCTGGTGGTTCTGGTGGTAACACCTTAGGAAATAATGGTGATATCTGGTATACTCTCTGCTGATTATGACTTGCACCACATATTATAAGCATGATGATAATTGGGAGGAGGTATGCGACCTCTATGTGAAGCACGAGGATGCATGGAAAGAAGTTTGTTCTGGTTGGATAAAAAACGAAGGTGCTTGGGAGCCTTTTTATGTCACAGATTCTCCATCAGTTGAGTTTGTTGTCGTAGCTGGTGGTGGAGGTGGAGCATCAAACGACGTTGGATATGATCCATGTGGCGGCGGTGGCGGCGCTGGAGGTTTTCGTTCAAGTGTAGGTGCAGCTCTAACTTCTGGTAGAAATAGTAATCCAGAACCAGCATTAAAACTACAAGTTGGGGTGGCTCACACTATTAGTATTGGTGGTGGTGGAAGTCCTGGAAATGGTGACTATGCTCGTGGAGGAACTGGTGGCAATAGTCAACTAGCTGGTATTGTTTCTCTGGGTGGCGGTGGTGCTGGATATAACGGTAATCAACCTTGTGGAAACACATCTTGCACAAGGGGTAAAGATGGAGGGTCTGGTGGTGGTTGTGGATACCAATCAATACCTGGATGTGGTGAACCAGGACAAGGTTTTGATGGTTTTCAGTCAGGTGGACAAGGATCTGGAGGTGGTGGTGCAGGAGAAGGTAGTGATCATTGTGAAGGGGGGACTAGTTTAGGGCAACAAGCAGGTGGTGATGGTCTTCCAACTGATATTTCTGGAACAGAAACTCATTATGCAGGTGGTGGTGGAACTTGTAACCAACCTGGAGGTATCGGTGGAGGCGGACAAGGTGGTATTAATACAGGAGGACAACCAGGAACCGCAAATACTGGCGGTGGTGGTGGTGGATCTGGTAACATTGGAGCACAAGGTAGACCAGGAAACTCTTTCTATGGAAATGGACAACAGGTTGCAGGATCTGGGGGATCTGGTATCGTTGTTTTCAGAGTCCCTAACTTATATCAGGCAACTTTCACTGCTGGTATGACTGTAAATGGGCAAACATCTGCATCTTCATTTGCACCGACACCAAATACGGCAGTTTCGGGGTATAATATATACACCGTTACTGGTGGAACAGGAACATTTACTTTATCAAATTGATATGGCACATTATTCGCTTATAGACAATGACAATGTTGTTATTAATGTCATAGTTGGATCTGATGAAAGTGATGAGATGGATTGGGAAGCACATTACTCATCAGTTACTGGATTGTCTTGTAAAAGAACTAGTTACAACACATTTGCTGGAGAGCATCGTCAAGGTGGAGTGCCTTTCAGAAAAAATTATGGAAGTGTTGGATACACATATGATGAAGATAGGGATGCTTTTATTCCCCCTAAACCATTTGATTCGTGGGTATTAGATGAGGATACTTGCATTTGGCAATCTCCAGTCCCACCTCCAATCCTTACGGAGGATGATATTGCTAATGGTATTACAGGAAGTAATTATTTTTGGAATGAAGAGACGCTAAACTGGGAGTATCAGGTTTCGCCAGATGACATAGTGGCACAAGCGGAGCGGGAATTGGCGGAAGAGTCTTGACACCCCCTCCTGATTGTCCTATAATACTGGGGTAATCAACGGAACACCCAATGGGCACCGCACAAGAATCTGTTCTCGGCATCGTTATTGACGTTTGCACCCGCTCCTTCCTTCTGCTCAGCGATGAAGGCAACGAAAAGATGGTAAACTGTGATACCGTCCAAGAGTTTATGAATGTCCTGGAAGTTGTGACTGCTAACTTGTCCGAAGATCAGATTGAGTATGCCGATCTTGCTATTCAGGGGGAAGAGTATTGATGGAAGTATTTACGGTTAAGGAATGGGAAGAGAACTTTGATTCTCTTCTCGAAAGGGTAGAAAATGGAGAGCATATTG
>Ga0255751_10005395_pt1 | contig 11384 bp, 23 predicted proteins | sample 071ome_20_FD_179951 | JGI IMG/M metagenome (GOLD analysis project Ga0255751, IMG submission 179951) | Coastal salt marsh microbial communities from the Groves Creek Marsh, Skidaway Island, Georgia - 071412BT metaG (version 2) | ecosystem: Environmental > Aquatic > Marine > Intertidal zone >...
AAGACAAAACTTAACAAGTGATCCGGGTTTATAGACAGCCATACATTAATAAATAGGAAAAACAAAATCAACATATTCAGTTGACATCATCTGGTTTGCCCACAATACTTTTGCTCTTCTTCTTCCCAGAGTTCCATTTGTCTGTATGAGATCTATCACTAGTCCCGGATTCTTATCTTTGAAGGAGTTTTCCCACTCCGGATTGCTATAACACCGGAACTCTACAAGATCTCCTATTTTAACTTCGTGTCTTTTTTTCATTGCCCTTTCTTACAAAAATGGGTTCTCCTGTTCTGGGATCCCAATCAATGTCTATCAAGTCTCTGTAATAGAGATCGTGAGCCGTGATCACAGCGTTCGCTTCTTCGTACTCCATCCGATCAATAAGCTTGTCAACGTACCTACCGAGCCTCTCGGAGTTATATTCATATGTTCCGACTGCGGGGAAACTTATTACGTTTTCCATAATTTCTATCCTTCTTTATGATAACATTGTATCTCATCTACTCAAAAAATACACAAATATTCAATGATTCAAAGCTTCAAAAAAGCAGATGAAAGAAACTATCAACATCAATATGATTGCTAACCATGTTCTCATTTTTCCAAACATGATGCTACTCCTTCAAAGATTGTACAATCACTACAAGAACCACAGAAACTGCCAACCCCATAAAAACCTTCATCAAATCCTTGACTACGACGGGAAGAACTCTCTTTGCTTTTCTCTCGTGCCATGTCGCAATGGCCAACTCTCTTCCGCATAGCAAGCCAACAAACACCCAAGTTGTTGACATTGGTACATTCGACCACTCTTTAAACACTAGTAGGATTGCGGCATAGACAAAGTCCACAATCGTAGCAGACCTGACAAATCGAGTTGAAGACTTGCTAGACACTATGTCTTGTATCTTTCCTCCACCCTCGTAAAAAACTAGCGCTAGCATTGAGACCACTAGAACAAGAACAAATGTGAGATAAGATGGATCAAGTTGTCTAGGTAGAAATACAGCGATGTTGGCCAGATCGTGACTTAACCAAGTAAACCACAAGAACCCAGTTGTCACCCACTGCAGTGCTCTCCAGACCTGTTCTTGTTTTGGAGGTATTTTCTTGCGCTCATTTATCAACCATGACACACCCAGCCAGATCAGATAGGCAACGACAGCTGCAACTGCATAACCCATCACACTCTTGACTAACATTTTCTCGAATATGACACCCGTACTGAAGACAGAGAGCACTAAGAAAGTGGTCGATACCGGGATGCCGAATCTTGTTAGACTGAGCAGAATAACGGGAGCAGCTATGTGGTACCACTGGATTGCTACCGGGGATATTCTATCAAGTCGACCAAAGGTAATGTCACCAGAGTAATTAAACCAGCTCCAGAAGATCGCCACAACTGCAACTAGGCTTGCAGCAGCCCACAACTTCCACCACGGAGTCTTCTTGTTAGAAGACATGAAAGTGCCTAAAGTCTGGACTGCATCGTTACTGATCACAGAGGCTCCAGCGATAGTAGCACCGATTATCATTAAGAACTCATTCACAATGCATACCCTCAGAATAGATTGTCTCTACCTTCTTTTTCTAATCATGATTTTCTCAGTCGGAGCGTTTTGTGGATCTTCTCTATCTTTTCTTTTGAAATAGTCTTCTATCTCAAATAACTTATAGACGACAAACAGATTTGCTGAGATGGAAATAATGAACAATAAAATAAGTGCGAGTGTACTAGTCACGTCATCTTCCCTTCAAGTATTTTTCACTTAAACTTCATCTTGCTTACAAGGTCAGACCACTCGGATGCAATAACACCAGATCTAATAAACTCTCTTGTTTCATGGCTGAGATGTTTCAAGGCTTCGTGATGCCAATTTGACCTACATGCTTCTATCTGATCTTCAGTTACATCAATATCAAAAGTTCTGGTAATGCCTGATATCATGCTCGTTCTTGTAATTTTCATATTAAATGTACATCACTTTCATGAAATGTTTTGATTTCACCGTCCAGACTTACAATCACGTTATTTCCTACTCGAATCTTTTCCCCTTTAATACAAAGAGCCTCACATTCTTCAACCCCTAGAACAAGAGCAGAGCCTAGATCTCTGAGATTTGGAGGATCCATGCACCCAAGTCGCTGAACGATTCGAACAAGATCACCTGTCTTAAACTCGAGGTTGTCTTCAATCTTTCCAACAATTCCCTTGATATCCATCCGGAAACAGGTCACTCTGTACCCACTTGAAGTGTACATCACGTCGTATGCTCCAGCCTTGTTGTCAGCATGAATCACTCGAGCAGGTCCTTTAGGAGGCACCATCATCATCTCGGGCTTGAGCTCAATCAAGTCACCTCTGTTAATGTGTCCCTCGAACTCGTCAAAATCGCTGGTAAGCATAAGAAAACTCCTTAGTGAGCGAAGAAAAGACAACCGAAAACTGCGAACATGTAAAGACTTATGACTCCGCTGATTGCAGCAATGTCTTTGAAATTTGTGACTAAATTCTCATTCATATCATTTCTCCTCTAGTTTACTTATAAGTTCAAGGTATTCTACTTTGACAGGACTTACCCTGTCTTTTTCCATCCAGTAAATCTCTTTGGCATTGTAAGGAGCCAGAGAATCGGATTCCCCTACAACCAGTCCTATTAAATTATCTGACGTGTTGCCCTGATAGTTGAACAGAACTAAATCACCTAGCTCTAACATTTGATGCCTCGAGCTCGGTCATCACACGGGACACAGTAGGTTCCGGAGCACTGACTGCCATGTTCAGTCTTCTTGTTGCATGAGTAGCAAAACGCGTAGTGCCAACCTTCATCGTTGGCACCCCCATCCATGCGGTAAGCTTCAGAACGAAGGCTGTAAGCCATACCACGACCATAACCATAATTTCTTCTTCGATAACTCATTTGTCAGAGTCCTTTCCTTCCTTATGTTCTTATTATACAACAACAGAGATATTTTTGCACAGATTTACAAAATTATTTACTGAACTTTTTCTATTTCATCTGCATCAACACAGAAAATATTTCCATCCGAAAGTATTTGATAATCAAAAATCATTGGAGCGCCGTTATCTAGCTTGACTAGTGGATTCACTCGAATAATAACTCCTGTCTCTCCAGTCCCCAGATCTTTTACTAAATCACCGACTTTCATTCAGCCACCTCCCAATCGCAAGGTGGGTGAAAACCAGAGTGTCCTACAAGCCTTAGAGCTGTCGGCCCGATAAAATATACAAGATGTAAACCTTCGAGCTCAGGCCAGTCCGGGTTCTTGTGTTTTATTAAATCGCCTACTTTTATCATGATTCTTCCCACCACCATCCTGTACTTCTACAAACGTATTCAACACAACAAACAGAAACAAGTTCACAACCCTCGTCAAGTACTTCTTCAGCCTCGGAACAAAGATTACGTTCTTCGTTACCCGAAGGATCACAGATCACTATAGTTGCCTGTATTTGCCTGTCACAATAGAGAACTGAATGTGTGTATTCTACATTAGAGGGATCACATTCTTTTGAAAGAGATTCGTCTAGAGATTCATCTCCGCACCCAAAAAGTGCGGCTGCAACTAGAAGATATTTCACATTCACCTACTTTCTTCTTACTTTCTACCGCCAAATTGTAACGAAATGACCAAACTTTTCGTCAAAGATTTCAACCAACGCATCGTATGAACTCATCTTCATGTACTCGAGAAAACAAGAACGCTCTTCCACAGAGCATCCCATTTGCTTGAGCCACATGCTCGCATAACCGAGAAGAACAAAGGCGTTACCTTCAGGGCCCGTGAGATCAATCTCGATTCCTCTGGGTTCTTGTTCTGACTTTGACTTGATCAACTCGAACTCCTTACCAGAAGTTAACGGTGAAAGTATCACCTTTAGATTTGATGAAAGATTTGAGAGAGTTAAGATTTTGACGAGTGTAAACAATACGCTCACCACAATCTTTGGTGTGAACTGCTGCGTACCAACGAGTACGGCCAGAACCTTTTAGTTCGATCTTGAAATTTCTTGGATTTGTCTTAAACATGTTAAACTCCTTAGTTTGATTTATTTGATTTATTTCCTATCCTTTATGATTTATCATACCATCAAAATGGAGTTTTTGCACAAATGTACAAATTTATTTTTGTTTTTTCATTATGCCTCGCTTATGACTTCATACCATTCAAGGGGTTCAGCCCAGTCTGTTATTTGTCCGTCATCCCAAAGTATTGTTATCATAGGTTTCAGTTCTTTTTCGCCAACAACTTTGCCTGTGACGGATTGTCTCCTCATTATACTTCTTTTTCTTATTTCAAGGACAATGCCCCTCCCGCCGCAGCGGTGTTTTACCAAATCACCGACTTTCATTTATCATACCAAGGGAAAGCGGCGATTTCCTCTTCTGTGAAGAACTCTTGGGCATTGAAATAAAAACGGTTTTCGTATTCACTTGGACCACGACCATCAATCAAAATAACTTCACCTTCGTAAGTGGAAAGTCTGAACTGCTTGATTTGTTCTTCTGTTAGTTTATGCCAGTTAGAACACTCGTTGATAAAAAGTAGTTTGTTAGTCATTTTTCTTCTCCCAAGAAAAGAACTTTCTTTCCAAAGTAAGGGTGGTTTTGTTTTACTAGTGGGTTGGTGCTGTAATCAACAAACTCCCAAAAAACATACTCGTCGTCTTGGAACTTATGAAACTCAACTCTATCATCTTCAAGTTTGGTTCCAATAGGAACTTCGACTTCCACATCTTGTGGGAACTTTTCCAAAAACTTGATAAACTCTGCAATAGTCATTTCTTTTCTCCTTAGTTTGATTTATTTCCTATCCTTTATGATTTATCATACCATCAAACTGGAGTTTTTGCACAAATGTACAAATTTATTTTTGTTTTTTTCTCCTTCCCCATTCCAAGGATAATCCCATAATAAGGATTCCGATTGCTTCATAGCGGATTTCGTATAATAAGTCAAGCATTTTCTATCTCGCTGATTGCTCGTGTGGTTTTGAGAACACTGTCAGGTGTAACAGATATCGAATCAATCCCTAGATCAACCAAGAACTGTGCGAAATCGGGAAAGTCAGAAGGACCTTGCCCACAGATTCCGATCTTCACACCCGATTCTTTCGCAGTTTGGATCACGTTTCTCAACATGGTTTTCACCGCTTCATCTCTCTCATCGTAAAGATGTTGTACGAGTTCGGAATCTCTATCCAATCCCAGTGTGAGTTGTGTGAGATCGTTACTTCCGATTGAGAATCCATCGATGTGTTTCGCAAACTCAGAAGCGAGGACCACGTTTGATGGAAGTTCTGCCATGAGGAAAACCTTTAGATCTTCCTTACCCCGTTCCAAACCGTACACCTTCATCACATCGTAAACCTTCTTGAGTTCACCCACAGTTCTACAGAAGGGAATCATCACTGTAACGTTCTTCAATCCCATCTTCTCTCTTACACGCCTGATCGCCTTACATTCTAAACCGAACGCTTCTCGATACGCTTCTGAGTAATAACGGGATGCGCCTCTCCATCCGATCATGGGATTCTCTTCTTCAGGTTCGAAGTATTCTCCTCCCAGCAATCCTCGGTATTCGTTTGATTTGAAATCGCTGAAACGTACAATCACTTGGTTTGGGTAGAATGCCGCACCAATTTTGGCGATGCCGTACGAAAGTTGTTTGACAAAGAATGTTTCCTCATCATCGTACCCCTTCGTAAGTTCGTTGATCTTCTCAGTAAGTTCAGGATCGTTTAACCCCTTGTGTTTCATCAGGGCAAGTGGATGTGCCTGAATGTAATTGTTGATGATGAATTCTTCTCTTGCCAAACCCACACCTGCGTTTGGAATCGCTGAGAACTTAAACGCTTGTTCCGGAGAACCCACATTCATCATGATGGGTGTTTTTGTGGTGGCGAGATCCGAAACATTCGTGACCTCGATATCATACAGAACGGTTCCCTCGTAAATGTTCGCAACATCACCTTCCGCGCAAGATACTGTGAGGACCTCGCCCGTCTTGAAACGTTCAGTTGCGAGTTCACCATCGATACTCTTCGCACCAACGATCGCCGGGATTCCCATCTCTCTCGCCACGATCGCAGCGTGACAGGTTCGGCCACCCTTGTTCGTGATGATCGCCGAAGATTTCTTCATGATGGGTTCCCAATCAGGATCAGTCATTTCTGTGATCAGGATATCTCCCGCTTCAAAATCCTTTTCATCCATCGATCCATCGCGACCATCGAGAGAATACATGACCCGCGCTTTCCCAGAGGCGATTCCATCACCCACAGCAACGCCAGTACCAACTAACCTGTCCTCACGGTTGGGATCCTGTATCTTGTATTCTGTTAGGCGCCCACGTTCCTTGCGAGAGTGAATCGTTTCGGGCCGCGCTTGTACTATATAGAGATCGTTCGTAAGTCCATCTACGGCCCATTCTACGTCCATAGGGCACCAATGCCCTTTGAGTTCTGAATAGTAATCCTCAATCTTACAAACCCAATCAGAAAGTTGCAGCGCAACATCATCTGAGATACAGAACTTGTCCCGCATTTCAGGAGAGATGTTGATGATCTTTACTCTTTCGCCTGGAGTATCTGAATACACCATCTTCTTGTCTTTATCACCCATCTTCTTTTCGATGATGGATTTGTAACCTTCTTTAAGTGTGGGTTTAAAAACTAAGAACTCGTCAGGGGAAACTGCACCTTGAACGACCATTTCACCCAAGCCAAGTGAACCGTTGATCAGAACGATATCTGGAAAACCTGATTCAGTATCCAGTGAGAACGCAACCCCAGAAGAACCCAGATCTGACCGGACCATTTTCTGAATGCAAGCAGAAAGCGCAACATCGAAGTGATCGTAGTTGAACTTATCCCGATAGGAAATCGCACGGTCAGTAAAGAGAGAAGCGAAACAGTTTCGAACTGCCTCCATCACACCTTTCCACCCACGCACATTCAGAAACGTTTCTTGCTGACCGGCGAAAGAAGCGTCAGGCAGATCCTCAGCAGTTGCTGAAGAACGAACCGCAACATCAGTTTTCTTTTGACCGTACCTTTCAGATAGTTCGAGGTATGCTTGCTTGATTTCATCAACTACTTGACGAGGAAACTCTCCTTCTCTGATCAGTTCTCGTATTCTAGTTCCTGTCTTTCTTAACTGAACTAGATCATCAATGTCGCATTCACTTACGAGTTTTCTAATCTCATCTTCGAGTCCGTTGTGTTCAATAAATTCTCGGTAGGCATCAACTGTCAAAGCAAATCCCGCGGGGATGTTAACTCCTAGAGAAGTCAAGGAACCTAGCATCTCACCAAGAGAAGCTGATTTTCCGCCTACTTTAGGTATATCTTTAAGTGTTAGGTCATTTAAGTCTACAATGTATTTCATACACAATCCTGTTCATTCTGATGATCAATCATATATCGAGGATGTTATTTGTTCAGGATAATTTATCTGCTTGGCGTGATTATGATGGGTGTTTCGAACTCTATAACTTGGACGGGTGTCTTGTCTGTAGTAATTGCGTTGCTAAAAAATCCAACTGCTGAGAGAATCGATCCGAAAATTATGTACTTCATATTTTACCTCCTTTTTTTTGGTTCGGTAATTATATTCAGAATTGGGAGGTTTATATTAAAAAAGGTGTTTTGTTTCACAAATGAAACATTTTATTCTTTAAGAAACTTCTCTAAGATCTTGAGCGTTTCTTCTGGCCCTTCTACTTGATAAGATTTTCCAATCATCTTGGATATCTCGTAGTCATTTCCTCCCGGAAAACACCTATCTCCGAAAAAATAAATGTCTTTGAGTTCTGAATCTACGTGCTGGAGGCAGAAAGTCTTGTCCCATCCGACAGGATAAATATCAAAACTAGTATCACCCCCTAGTTTTATGTCGACGTGAATCTTTTGTGAATTACAGAACCTCTTGAGCTCTTCTATTATTCTAATTCTATATCCTTCTTCTTTGTCAAACTTAACAAAGTCTTCTCTTGTTTTCTTGCTACCGTTTCTTCCCATAGGAGACCAGTTCAACATAGATCCTCTATAGTCAAAAAACTTACCGGTACAGTCCAAACTCACAGGACAGTCAAGCATAAACTTATGTTGTTCTCTCAGTAGACGAGCTAGAAGATCGTTGTACTCGAGACGTCCAATATCATCTATCATGTCAGAGTCGTACAAGTTTTCGTACGTCTTCGTTGTTGGTCTCCACTTGTAAAACTTGGTTCCATTACAAGGCATAATCAAGAGAGAAGCCATAAACTCTTCGCTGAATACTCCGGAGATTTGTTCGTCTATGAAATCAAGTCCACTCCCAGAGACTATTCCCACTTTGAAACGTTGTGAAACGATCTCTAGAATTTTAGCCATTTCCTCAGACAGCTTCTCTCGTGATTCAGTGAGAGTTCCGTCTAGATCAAAAAGGATAGTTTTCATTTATCTAAAACTCCTGAAAGTTCGACTATGTTGTTTCCAATAAGTTTATGTGACCATCTAGGTCTATTCATTATAAAGAGCTGTAAATTCTCTGGTAGGTCTTGAAACTCTCCCATGAACTGTGTTGCTCTTTTCCACGGAGAATCTCCTCGGACAACAAACACTTTGACAAAGATATCAGGGCTGTCTCGCAGACAACCATCCCAGGCATTTGCTAGCCATCTCCCGTAAGAAGAATCAGACCAAACTACCATCGTTGGGTTTAGCCTACACAGATCTTTTGTAATTCCCAGCCTCTTGATAGTACTTCCTCCAGCTGAATGACCTACTATCCTGTGATCTATCTTACCAAGTTTTTGACCACTATTGTGTCTTACAAGAACAGACTTCACGCTCTCGATGTAAGAAAGAAAATCTCCAGGTTTGGTCCAGATCATGCTGTTTCTTTTTGCGGGTGTTCTTCCGTGAACTGTCCACGGCATTTCGGGTAGAACCAAAACGAATCTCTTTCCTTCTTGTGACTTGGGAACAATCTGTTTCAGGGTTCTGTCATTGAACGTTCTCTTTTCATCGTATCCCCCATGGCCGTGAAACCAGATCAACATAATGAAATCTTCTGACAGATTTGTGGAATTCGGAATCCAAACGATGGAATCCCGGTGTTTCACTGCGTGTAACTTATCTTTACCACCCAGCTGTTTGTTGATATATGATGTTGAACTTACACCACCTGATTTGCTGAGGGCGTTAATCCACTTTTTCGTGGTCTTTTTATATACACCCTTTTCCCAGGTAACTGTGTGTGTTTGACCGTTCGCTGCCTGACAGAAAAAACAGGCGGCAAACAGTACCAAAAGGAATCTCAATTCTTGATCCTTTCAAGAAGTTTCTGGAAAATACCTTTTGAACTTCCCTTTCTCTCAAGTTTACGAAGTTCTCGCTTTACTTGTCTTTGAACTTCAAGTTTGATGTATGACCTTATCTTTGACTTCTCTGAGTAACTCACGCTTTCTCCTCTGTATACTTAGAAACAATATGAAAAACACATTCAATGTATTAGTATTGTTTCTTTTGGGTATAACTTTAAACAGTTGTTCTTCAGCAGTTTGGACCGCACATCCTGACAACGTAGAGTATAAGATGTGTGATCGGTATTCGGGTGATCCCTTGCAAATGGTTTATGTTCCCGGTTACGGCGATACCGTGATCGTTGTTGAGGATTGCGAACAGTTTCCTCGGCAGAAAGTTGCGATCGCACTACAGAACTTTGAACTGGCTTGGCAAGCGTACTTCGGGAGAGAAAGAAGCGTAATCGTAAATCTCAGTGAACTCGTCATCACGTTCAGTTCAATGGAGCGGATGGGGATTGGACACACAGCTTCTGGGGACTTCGTCGAGAACGGACGTATTGATGGTTATACAAGCTCGAAGAGTTCTGTCTGGGTTTATACTCCACCCGGAGCGATGCGTATATGTGAGTCAAGCCTGATTCATGAACTCGTTCACGCAAGTCTTTGGGCACGCAATGGACACGGGGATCCGGATCACACGGGCACGAGATTCTCAGGCTGGACTTATCGACACGATGCGATGATCGATGCAGTCAATCGTCACTTGTGTGTTCTTGGGATTTAGATTCCAGGTTTGATATCAACCTTTCCAAGTACCATCGTGCTTTCTTAAGATCTTCTAGTGGTTCTCCTTTGAACCTGTGACGGGCAACATACTTGACCACGTTCCCTTCAGCAAAGTTGAGATTCCAATCCTCAATCGCCTCGATGACTTCTATCTTGCCTTTGTTGTAGTGTTTCGGGTGGTTTACTTTTTCCATGATGTGAGTGTATCACGGAGATTCAAAATGTTCAAGGTTCGTTAATAACATCAACGAAACAAGTCATCCACTCAGATATCAAACCATCATCAGTCATAACAACGTAATACGGAAGCTTGTCGTTGTCGAGTTTGTAACTTATACCTACAACTAGTCCGAGCTGATCTCTATCTTTCCCCAGAACCTTATAAAGAAGAGATCCTATCGAAGCTAGTCGCTCTTTAGGGAATTGCATTTTCTAATCTTTTTGTTTAGTCTTGCATTTTCGTTTTCTAGCATAATAGCGTATTCAGTAACAGGTCCGCATTTCTCTTGGACGTTTTCAATGCAACTGTCAAGTCCTCTGCGAAGATCAGAGTTTTCCTTTGCTAAAAAAACGATCATAACTACTAAGATTGTAGCAACGAAAATATTGTATCTCATCATAGATTCTCCTTATCTAAGAGCTGGTTCTCTTCGAGTTTCTTTCAACCTAGGAAGAAAATCTTTCTTTAGCTTGAGCAATCTTTCAAATTGAACTTTTTGGTGTGAATCGATGTAAAGAACTTGCGGTTTCTTGTACTCACCGTTTATGAGAAGATCGTCGAAGTTATAAAATTTTGTTTTCGCATCTTTGTTCTGACCTGATGCAACTGAAGAGATCATCAGGAATGCTAGTACCGTTAGTATTATTCTCATTTCTTTCCCTTCTTTTTCTTTCTTGATTTCTTAGATCTCGAGGATTCTTTATTTTGAATCGCTTCGAGTTGAGCTTTGATTCCATAGAGTGTTTTAAGTTTCAGCGCGCCAAATGCAACTGCGCCACCTACCCAGAATTCCAAGCAAATTCCTAGAACTTGTGTTGATGTACACTGTTTAATACCGAGAATTCCGGTAATCTGATGTAGTAATGAATGTGCCTCTTCCATATTATTAAGTATGGAAGAATATCCTGAGATGTGGGAATCAGTGAACTTTGTGAAAGTGGGTATGTTTTTTGTTGTGTTGTTTTTTCTTGACTTTCAAGTATTTTTTCTTGATTTTCACGTGTTTTTTCTTAACGATTTTGTGTGAATGTTTGGGTGATTTCCACCATCGATAGTACCTG
>Ga0255751_10005398_pt1 | contig 11382 bp, 10 predicted proteins | sample 071ome_20_FD_179951 | JGI IMG/M metagenome (GOLD analysis project Ga0255751, IMG submission 179951) | Coastal salt marsh microbial communities from the Groves Creek Marsh, Skidaway Island, Georgia - 071412BT metaG (version 2) | ecosystem: Environmental > Aquatic > Marine > Intertidal zone >...
CCTTGTATAGGCTTAATTATTAATGGAAATTCATTGGATGCCAAGGATAAAGCATCTGACTTAGAATATATTCTTGGACAAGGTATTTTATTCTGTAAGAAAAAATTAGCTGTCTTAAATTTATCCAAAAAAATTATATTTGTTGCAAAACCCGAAACTAATACCTTTGCTCCAATTTCTTGGAAGTATTCTTTGTGTTGTGATAAAAAAACTAACTCAGTATCAATTGTCGGGACGATTAATTTAATATCGAAATCGCAACAAATTTTCTTAATAGCTCCTAAATAATTTTTGTCATGAACAGAGCAAACTATTCGAAAATTGTCAGCTACATATAATGCAGGTGCTGACTTAGACATATCTATAGCAATTACCTTTCCAGATGTTTTGTTCGATTGAAGAGCACTTTTAAATAACTTTACTAATGAAACTCTTCTGCCTGCGCTTGTTATAAGAATATTGGACATCAATGCAATTAATTATTTTTCTTTGAGGTCTTAGAGTTTAATGCTCTTTTAAACAATAAGTTTGTTATTCTTAAAATATAATAGAAAGGGAGAAGAATTGAGAATCTAACTTTGTAACGATCTATCATCCATTTTTTATCTGGAAAAATAGAATCTAAGAAATCAAAAATAGAGTCGTAAAGAAGCGAAACAAAAATGATATACCCTATTTTTGTCCATTTTTTTCCATCTGGATCAAAAATACCTACTCTAGTTAACCATTTAGATACAATAAGAATTTTCACCCTTGAAGGAGACAGGGCATTAAGTATATTTTCAGGTATAGGTGTTCTGACAAGCTCTTTAGCAATTTTTAATGAAAAAAAGACAGGAGTCTTTACTTTCATATCAGACACCATTGATTCAAATTTTTTCCAATCAACTGAGGACTCTCTAACAATTCTATCGACATCTGTATTTAATCTAAAACCCGGAGCCCTCACAAAAGAGTGTTTCGCAGTATGAAGACAGACTTGAAGTAAGTTATCTTCTGGTGACAGGAGTCTTACTGCGGAACCTTTGATTCTTTTAGACCTTGAAAAAAGTTCATCGGTTGAAGGTTCTTGGTCTGGAGTGATCCATCGCCCTGCAACAGATCTCCATTGAAGTTCAAACCATAATTTTTCGCCATCTTTAAGGATAGTGTAATATTCTGAGCCCCCTCCAAGGAAAGCCTCTTCTATGTCATCCTTTTCTAATTTTGATCTGAATTTCAATTTATACCCCTTGGCTAGAAGGAGCTCATGTGCGGCCATAAAATCTTTCTTTTGAACTAATACATCAATATCTCCCATCGGAGATGCTGCACACCTTTTGTATATACCTTTGGTGATTCCACTATTTTTAAGTGCTATTAGATCTATTCCGTGTTTGAGAAAATATTTTGCAACATTTTCTAGTTCGTCCATATAACTCTTTATTCGGATATCTTCTTTAGAAAATGAATTAATCCATTCAGATGAAAGATTTTTCTTTCCAAGACACTTAATCAAAGAGTCCGCTGCTATGGAGTCTATCTTATTTTCTTTGCATGCAAGATAAAGAGAATTACTACCTATTGAGGTAAATAAGCTTTTAATTTTATTGCAATCCAAAAAATCAATATGTGTGAGAACAGAAATTAGAAATTTTTCCTTGTCATTAAATTTATCAAACATTACAATTAACTAGTCCCTAAAGAAAATTTGCTCAATATTTTTTGTTTATTGTGGTGTTTTAAAATATATTTTCTGCCTCTTTTTCCATATAACAATAATTCCTTTGATTCAATACTTTTTATCAATTCATTAGCAAGAGAATCATGATCACCCAGTCTAAAACATTGGCCACATTTAGCTGAGATCACAAGCTTACAAAGTTCGCTTCTTATTGACGTTATGCAAAAAATTGCGCATTCAACAGACATGCAAAAGAAAGTTTTACTTGGAATCATTGAATTTTCTGATCCCTTGGCCTGAGAAACAATTGAAATATGACTCATTGACAATAACTTTATATAATCAGATTCACTTTGATAGTTCAGAAATTTAACATTTTTTATATTATGACGATTGACAAATTTCTGAGCTAGAATATATTTTTTTCCGCCCCCGCAAATGATAAAAACTATATCTAATCTATTATTTATTTTCTTTATAGCTTTTAAAAAGGTCATATGATCATGGCTTATTCCAAAATTGCCTGAATATGTAACTACCAATTTTTTTTCAGAGTTTAATTCTCGAATTAAATTGTTGTTATCTCTTGGAATAGGTCTATATTTTTTCGTATCAACCCATATTTCTAATAAGTCGATTTTTTTATGATCTAACTGATAATTCATGATCAATGTGTCTTTCATTTTTTTAGTAATGGTATATATTTTTTCTGAGCGAAAAAATGCTTTTTTATTTATGAATTTCCAAATTTTTACAAGAAAGTTTCTTGGCGAAAAAATTCCCATTTCAACTATTATTTCCGGATAAATATCATAGACTATTATTGAGAAACTTCTTTTCTTAAAGGAATTTATAAAATAAAGAAAATGAATTAGCAGAGGGGGATTAGAAGATATTAGTATTTTATCGTCATGACCCGAAGATAAGTAAATTCTGGAAGCATACAAACAAAATTTTAACCATGAAGTTATTTTTGTAAGGTAATTTCTTTTGTTATATTTTGGTGCAGGGAAGAATTTAATACCCTCATTGAGAGATGTAGCTGATTTTTCTGGTTCTGAATGAAGTTCGACTTCAATTTCAGGACTTTTATTGAGACTATTGCAAATATCGTAGAATAAAACCCCGGAAACTTGGTTAAGAACTACTACTCTCATAAACTATTTAAAACTAGAAAAATTTATTTCTTTTATATTTGCCAAAAAAAGATCCAATGCAGGACTTATCTTCAGGAGATTAATATGCTGAATTTCTATAATCCTTACTATTATATCCTCAAGCAGAAATACAACAAATTCATTCTTGGATAATTTCTTGTTTGAATCCTTATAACACCATCTCCAATTTTTATTATTAAGATTTAATATGTTTTTGTGGATTTTGTTTGGTGTTCTGACTTCTAAGAAAAATACGAGTGCGTCATAAAATCTGGATCTGAAATCTGTATACTCCCAATCAATCAATAAAATATCATTTTTGCTTATATTCACCATAATGTTAGCTGGCTGGAAATCTCCATGTGTTTGCACAATATCAATCATCTCAAAGTTATTATCTAGATTGGAAAATATAAAATTTACTATGTCCGTAATTTTTTTTATATCATTTTCACTATATACCTCTGGAAGGAATTTCAACTTACAAAAAATTTTTTGATACAGTTCAGATGCATATTTATAAATTTTTTTTCTTTGTGTTGTTTTGGAGTAAAGCTCCAAAAGGTTTGATTGAAGCTTTTCTAAAAGTTTGTCTTTTTCATCAGAATCAATTTGCCTATCAAAAGGCAAGAAATCATAAAACCACTCCTCCTGATAAAAACCTTTCTTTAGATTATTAGAGATTATTTTTGGAGCCATTAAGAACTCATTCTCAAGTCTAATATTTACCTGATTTTTAAAAAAATCCATGTTTGAGTTATTTGTAAAAACAACATAGCAACTTTTAGTTTTTATATCAAAAACTTTTATAGTTTGATTGCCAGGCAATATGATTAAACCCTCCAAAACTGAGGGTAAGGGATGTATATAAATTCTTAAGGAAGAGAAAAAGGACCTTAGAGAGCCAATTGCGAGACTAGTGTATATGGAATAAATTAATTTTTTACTTAATTTCTTGTGGTATCTGTATTCATTACTTAATTTCCCAATATAGAATTTATTTATTTTTTTTGGGAAAATCAAGTTGATTCTTTTATTAACAAAGAAAAAGTTTTTAAATTTTTTGCTTTTATTCCATGATATATCGACTTCTAAGTTAAATTTATTCTTAAAAAATAAATATAAAGTCTTTTCAAGCTTGGGTAGATATTTTTCGCGGGTTATGAGTAACTCTAATTTCATTTATTCAGAACTGCGCTCATGCTAGTTAAGATTTCATTAAGAACTTGATCGATATTTTTCATACAATCTATAGTATTAACTTGATTGTGATCAAAATATGTTGAATTCTCATAAAGTTTTATTCTTTGTTCAATTTTTTTTATATCTTCAGCAAAAGGATCATTCTTTTTCTTTGACCTAGATATTGATTCTTTGGTGCTAATCATTAACAAAAAAGAGAAATTAGGTTTTGGAGAAAGCTTCCTTAATAATTTCCATAAAAGCTTTTCTGAAAAATTTATTTCTGGAAAATTTAATGAAAAATCTATAAATGTATCGTATAGATATCTGTCACAAATAACAATTTTCTTAGTTAATATTTTCAATCTTAAGAAAACTGTGTAATAAATTAATAAATCTAATAAAGCAATACAAATCCACAAGTAATTAATTTTCTTATTACTCATTAACTCGTCTCTTTTATTTTTTTGAGATAAAGAATTAAAAGAAAATAGTTTGCGATATATTTTCTTTATAAGCTCAATTCCGGGTGTGTAGCCCCCTCTCGACCAAACAGTGGCGTATGAAATATTTTTTTTGCACAAATATTCACTTAAAAGTTTAATTTGAGTTGATTTTCCAGCGCCATCTATTCCACTAAAAACTACTAACATAACTATTTTTTATTTAAATAACCTCTTCATAAATTTCTATTAGCTGATTAATTTGTTTTTCAGAATTTATTTTTTTTTGCACATACTCTATGCCATTGTTAGCCATAATTTGCAGCTTATTTTCATCATTGATTAGTTCTTTTATATTATCGACAAATGCCAATCTATCGTCAGGATCAATAAGAATTCCGGCTTTAGAGTCTTTAACAATTTTTGAGAGTCCCCCTATATTGGAGGCAACTATTGGCGTGCCTTGAGATAGAGACTCTATGGCAATTGATGGAAAACTATCTCCACATTGAGATGGAATGATTGTAATTCTTGAGGCTTTAACGACTCCAAGAGTGTCAATATTATTTAATCGGCCAAGAACCTTGACATTGCTATATTTTTTCTCCAAATTCTTAAAAAGATCTAATTCTGGTCCATTTCCAATAATATGGATATCAAAATCAACATTCTTTACAAGATGATGAAGAATATCAGAGCCTTTCGCTTCTGATATCCTACCTGCAAAACATACTCCATTTTTTTTCTTAACTGGCAGATTTGGATTAATTCTTGAAAAGAAGAAACTATTGTTTCTCACTAAAATTTTTTCATCTGGAAATTTAGATTTTAGATGTTGCTCTCTGACAAAGTCTGATACAGCTATAAATTTATCCACAAACTTAAATAAAATCTTGGTTTTTCTCATTATGAAATTATTTAAGAACAATAAAAAAGATAAAAACAAATTAGATTTACAACTTCTATAGAATCCCTTTATGCCATAACTTCCAACACAATCATCGCAATAATTTTTATTTCTATAATATGCTCCTTCAATACATAACCACCTTCCATTATGCAGGGTCTGGACAACAGGTATTTGACATTTTTTTGAAGCAAATAATACTGAAATGCTCAAATAGGGAATAATTGAATGAAAGTGAATAACATTGGGCTTATAGTTTTTTGACCATTTAATTATTTTCTTATAATTCTCGAAAGACCATGTTAAAGCCGATGCCTTTTTGAGAAAAGATATGAAGCCTGAGCGTGGTATTGAAATTTTTTTATAAATAACTTCAACACCTTTTTGCTTTAGTAAAAAAATGTCATTTTGTATGACTGTTTCTTCTCCCGACACAAGAAGACTATCTGCAACACCCTGAATAATTAGAACCCTCATCTAATGCTCTTAAAAAACCCATAAATAAAAATTATGATGGCTTTTATTAACCCGGGAAAAATTCTTTTTCTTCTCCATGCATTAGTTACCCTAACCCTAAATCCGTATAGCAATAAAGTTATATTTTGTTTTCTGCAGGAATACCTTAGCAACACATCTGGCAGATTAGAGTAATTATTTATAGACACTCCCCTAAACCATAGATCGAGATCTTGGGCTTTTTTTAATTTATTGTCATAACCTCCTAAATTTTCAATGAAAGTTCTTCTCATCATGACACTTGAATGAATGAAAGGATTTTTAAATTCTATAGTTCTTATTATTTCATCAAAATTTTCAGGTTTCTTGACGAATATCTGGTTGCCATTTGAATCAGAAAAATTCGCACAAGTTCCTAGAACATCTATATGAGGATTTTCTAACATATACTCCAATTGCTTTTGAATTCGGTCAGGATATGAATAATCATCTGCATCCATCCTTGCAATATATTCTGAATCGACCTCTTTAAGTGCTTGATTTAAGCAACTTGGCAACCCTAGGTTATGGTCATTGTAAAAACATTTTATATTGCTATATTTTGCAGAATAATTAAATAGGATATCTCTTGTTCCGTCATATGAGCCATCATCAACTATGAACATAACAATATTTTTATGACTTTGGTTGATTATACTTTCTATTGCAATTGGAAGATCTTTTGCGCCATTGTAAACTGACATAATAACTGCCACAGTTGTATTTTCTCTAGACTCGCTCAATTCTTATATCACTTAAAGATTTATAGGCTTCTTTTTCCATATTTAAAATATGCTCTAATGAATGATTATCAATGATAAACTTCCTTGCCTCTGTAGACATCTGTCTTATCAAAGGTGCACTTTTTTTCAAGAAAACTCTCTTAATCGCTTTTCTAACTTCACTGACACTTTCAATAGACAAAATACCATTTTTATTGTGAGAAAGAATATTGTTAATTCCATCGACATCGGTACCAATAACACAACAACCACATGACATAGCCTCTAGTAGAGTTTTAGGGTTTCCCTCATATTTAGAAGTTAAGATATATGCTTTATATTTGATATAAATTTCTGGCATTTCCTCATTTGGAACAATACCAATGAAATTAACTCTAATTTTCAGTTTATCAGATAGTAATCTAAGATTTTTCTCTTCTTCTCCTGAGCCTATTAAATCAAGTTCAACATTTAAACCTTTTAGGGCTTGAAATATAAGAGGTATATTCTTTTGTTTGTTAAACCTTCCGACAAATAGTAATTTTTCATTGGATGGTTTTTTTATTGGCTTGAATAAAGAAGTATCTATAAAGTTAGGATAGATAAATATTTTTTCTTCGCTAATAGAAAATTTTTTCTGAATAAATAATTTGTCCTTATTGGTTGCAAGATGAATTCTTTGAGCTGATTTATAGGCAAAATATGAAATGAGATAAATAAATAAACGATAAGAAGAACTTTTCTTGGCTTTAATTGCAAAGTCATATAATTCATAACCAGACCTAAGAATAAGTGGCTTTTTTAGAATTTTGGATAAGATCACACCAATCCAAGATCCAAGCATCTGATTAGTTTTAATAATGTCAATCTTGGAGAATTCTTTAAAAGCAAATATTGGGAAAAGAATAGAATGAATAATAGCTATAAAAATACTATTTGGCTTTCTAAATTTGCTGTATAGAGGATAAATTTCAATATTTTTCTCTTTTAAGAAGAGGTCAGATTCATCACCATATGTTAAAAAAACAAATTTAAAATTATATTTCTGTACTAATTTTCTGTAGTATTCTAACTCTCTATCTATAAGTCCTTTTTCTTTCCAAGTCTTTAAAGAGATACCAAATGTAAATAAGACAAGGATAGTCATATGAATAGAATAACGTTAGAAGGTTTTTTATTAAGTGTTTTTAGATTCTTGACTTTTATATAGTATCTCACAGTTAATTTATACCCTCCCATATAAATCTTCATATCGAACTATATCATCTTCCTCTAAATAGGAACCTGTTTGAACTTCAATAATATCAATATATTTTTGAGTCTTATTTTCTATAGAATGCTTAGATCCTTTGGGTATAAAAATTGACTCACCTTCATTTAATTGAAATGTTTTATCGTTTTTAGTTACTTGAGCAACACCAGAGACAATTGTCCAATTTTCCGCTCTCTGCTTATGAGACTGAAGAGATAATCTTGATTTGGGGAATATATGGAGCTTTTTCACTTTGTAAGTACTATCAGAATAAATCACCTCGAACCAGCCCCAGGGTCTATATGTTCTTTGCCCTTCTATATTTAATTTAATATCATTTGTAGTATTTTTTTGAATTTCTGATACAAGATCTGTTTTGTCCTTATTTGCAATCAAAAGGGCATCTGATGTATCAACAATTACTAAATTTTCTACGCCAATAGTTGCTACAATCTTTTTTGAACTCACGAAACAATCACGAGAATCTAAAGAATACAATGAATCATATTCTGACTTGTTTATCTTGTTGTTGATCAAAGGTAAATTACTAATAGATTTCCATGTGCCTAAATCACTCCAGAGACTTTTCAAAGGTCTAACAAGAATATTTTTAGTATTTTCAAGTAAAAGATAGTCAATAGATAATTTACTCACATCATTACCATTTATATTTTTGTAGTCTGGCAATCTCCAAAAATTTAAATCATTTGATGCGTCATTAATAGCTGAAATTGCCTGCTCGAATATCAGTTTATGCAATCTAATTTCAGACAAATATCTTTTGATACTGAAAAGAAATATTCCTGAATTCCACAAATAGCCTCCCTCTTCAAAAAATTTTTCTGCTAGAGATAAACTAGGTTTTTCTATGAATTTTTCAACATAAAAAAAAGACTCTATTTCTTTACCTTTTTTTATATAGCCATAATTTTTATTGATCTCTTCAGGGGCAATACCAAAAGTTACATATTTATCAGCAGCAGCATATTGAACTGCAGAAAGAACATCTTCAGAGAACGAATTTTTATCTTCGATAAAATGATCGGCAGGTAAAACTAATACAATAGCGTTCTCAATCTTTTTCTTAATATGGAGAATCGCTGTAGTTATTGCTAAAGCAGTATTTTTGCCTTGCTGTTCTAGGAGTATGTCATACTTTTTGACATTGATTTCATTTAACTGCTCTTTAACTAAAAACCTATGTATTTCATTACAAACTATGGTTGGTGGGGCAGCATTAGGTATCAGCATAGACCTAATAATTGTCTCTTGGAACATAGAATTATTTCCATAAAGAGAATGGTATTGTTTTGGGGAGCCCTTTGTTGAAAGAGGCCATAATCTACTTCCACTACCCCCAGATAAAATAATTGGATAAATAATCATTATGGGTTGCCTATTTTATTCTGAGCTAACAACATGCCTTTTGGAGTGCCGCAATCAAACCTCTTGCCTGAATATTTATAGGCCAAAACTTTGTTTTCTTTTGCTAATAATTTTAGAGCATCAGTAATTTGTATCTCTCCATTTTGATCAGGTGAAGTTTCTTCCAAAGCCTGGAAAATGTCAGAAGTAAGAATATATCTGCCGATAATTGCTAGATTTGAGGGTGCAAAATCAATTGACGGTTTTTCAATCATATTATTTACCTGAAGAACCCTTTTAGAATCATCAAGATAACCCCCTGAAACAATGCCATATTTATCAACGAGGGTTTCTTCCACCTCCTCTATGGCTATAAGACTGCATTCTGGATAAAGTTTATGAATCTCTTTAAGTTGGGAGAGTACAGGATCTTTTTCAGCAAGACAAAGATCATCTGGCAGAAGAACTGCGAAAGACTCATTCCCAATAACATCTTTAGCGGTATATATAGCATTACCTAGACCTTGCATCTTGGATTGATAAACAAAAGAGAAGTTATTTTCTGAGATAATTTGATTTACATCTTTTAAATAATCAGTTTTAGAAGAGTTAAATAAATGAGTGTTTAATGACTTATTTTCTGAAAAATATTCTTTAATAGATTCTTTTTGAGTACTAATAACAAATACATGATTAAAAATTTCAGAATTTATTGCCTCATCAACTGCAAAATGAATTAAGGGTTTTGACCCTACAGGGAGTAATTCTTTCGGGACCACCTTTGTAACAGGAAGGAATCTTGTTCCAAGACCTGCTACAGGGTATAGGCAAGTTCTAACTTTGCTCATTCTCAATGAGTTTGCTGTGTAGGATTTTTTTACTCATTTCAACGCCTGGCTGATTGTAAGTATCAATTTGTAGAAATGCTCCAATTGTCGAAACAAGAAGTTGGTATGTGAACATTAATTTACCAATACTTAATTCATTAACCTCATCTAACTCAATAACATCACAAGGGATATCCTTCTCATTTTTAATGGCTTCAATAGTCGAATCAGCTTGAAGATTTAACAATTTTGACATGGTAACTCCTTCTACATAATCCATGCCTACTTCAACAAATTCATTATTTTTATATTTAGGAATTGATAAGTCAGATTTAAAATTTCTTATTTTTATAAAGGTTATAGTTTTATCTCGAACGCCATCCATAATAAGCTGTAAAAAACTATGTTGATCTTTCGGTCCAATCAGAGATATTGGGGTCAATGCTTGCCTAGTACCATTAATATTTATTTTTCCTAAACTTTCAGCCCAGAGTTGAATATACCAATGATTAAAACTCTCTAGTAATGTTGAGTAAGAAAAAACTGCATTAATATTAAATCTATGTTTATTTTCAACCATAAAGCGAGCCTTCCTAGCTATTTGCTGATAATAACCACCCATATTAAAAAAACTATCATAGACAGTAGCACAACCTTTAAGAAGGTTCTCTACATTAATGCCAATAATAGCTAAAGGTAAAATACCTACAACACTAAAAACAGAAAATCTACCGCCAATATTTCTATCAATTTCAAAGAATTTAATTTCATTATTCAAAGCAAATCTATGAAGATTCGTTTCTACTTCAGAAATAATCGTACAATTATTTTTCTCTAGCTTCATTAGATTATTGACATATTTCATAATGGAAATTGTTTCAATAGTATTTCCAGATTTACTGATAATTAAAAAATGAGAGTCTGTCATATCTACATTTTCTAAGCAATAATTTAATTGCAAAGGATCTAGCGTTTCAGCAAATAATAATTTTTTAGAGTAAGAATTTGAAGTTTTTAAGAAATCATAGATGGCCTTAGTGCCCAGAACTGAGCCTCCCATACCGACGACGAAAATATTTTTCTTGTTAATTGTTTTAGCATATCTCTTTATTTCTGAGATATCTTGAAATGGCAAGTCAAAATAACCGACACTAGTTTTGTCTTCAACAATTTTTGCGAATATTTCACTATTAGATCTTATTTGATAAAAATTTTTAGAATATCTCATATTTTCTTGTGGGAAAGCTCTAATGAAATTATAGAGTGTAAAATGTAACTAATTTCTTATATTCATAGGATAATCGGAAATTATCACCAAAAAATATGTAGAAACTCACCAATGATTTTTAGTAGTAAAAACTTTAATAAA
>Ga0255751_10005411_pt1 | contig 11373 bp, 24 predicted proteins | sample 071ome_20_FD_179951 | JGI IMG/M metagenome (GOLD analysis project Ga0255751, IMG submission 179951) | Coastal salt marsh microbial communities from the Groves Creek Marsh, Skidaway Island, Georgia - 071412BT metaG (version 2) | ecosystem: Environmental > Aquatic > Marine > Intertidal zone >...
CAACCAAAGGTACGTAGGAATACACTAGGTACTCCTACAAACTTGCCTTCGCCTTGTACTGAATAAAATGCTTCTGAGTATCTTAGTTTCATCACAGTTCTTCCGCTATTCCTAGTACTTCTGCTACTATCAACAAAGTACCTGCTACAATTAAATCACCGAACATAAGAAATACACCTGCTCCGATGCGTATAGCACTTTTTACCATGCTGATATAAAAATGCTTTTTACTTGGGTCTTTAGGTTCTATACTCATCGTGGCGCAAACTCCTGTTGTAGTTTAATGTTGTCAAAAAACTCTTTCTTAGTACCAGGATCACTATAGAAAGCACCTTTCAATACACTTGTTTGTGTAAGTGAACTATGTGCCATAATGCCTCTGTTCTCACAGCAACCGTGTGTTGCTTGAATGTATACGCCTACATTTTTACTGCCTGTTGCATTCATAATTTCTCTAGCAATATCATTGCACAATTCTTCTTGTAGTGTACCGCGTCTAGCACACCATTGAGCAATTCTTGTATATTTGCTCAAACCAATTAGTGTATCGGCAGCAATAATGCCAATATATGCTACGCCACTTACAGGCTGGTGATGATGAGAGCACACACTCTTTAATTCAGAACGCACAACTAACATACCTTCATAACCATCTTCTACTTCGTTAGGAAACGCAGTAGCATTAGGCATAGGATGATAGCGTCCTGCTAAAAGTTCATTAAAATACATTTTTGCTAGACGCCTAGCAGTGTCTTGCGAGTTAGGATCAGTGTGTCGATCAATGATTAGCGTGTCTAAAACAGTTTCAAATGCTTCAGTTGCTTCTTCAATAAGTTGTTCTTTTTCGCCACTTTCGATAAGATGGCTAATGTTGTCTCCAGCCCAGTAACGTACATCTTTTGTAACGCATCGCTGAATAATTTCCTCATATTTTTTCATATGTTTTCTCCGAGTTATAGACGAGGATGTCTAATATTATATATTATATGCTTTATTTAGGTTTTTGTCAAGCATTTTACGCATTTTTCTTCTTTTTAAAACAAAGTTTTCGTATGCGTTCTTTTCGTACCATTTATAGTACCCTTTGTTTTCTAATGCAAGTCCTGCATCGTCTAACATAGATAATTTTTGTATCAATATCATAGTCCAATCATTTTGTGATGATAGTAACCAAAGATCTTTTTTTCTATGCACAAATGAATGATTAAGAGATTCGCATCCACCTAATAAAATAGGTAAAGGTATATCTAAACTATCTATAGCACAAACAACAACATCATATGTGCCGTCAAATTTTTCGCTCTGATCTACAATTTCATACCAAAAATTTTCTAGATTTTTAATTTCTATATAATTAACTTTGTTGTCTAGCCAGGCTTTTTTAGCATAAGGACAAGGTTGTAATCTGTTATAGAAATTTAGATTAGGTTGATCTAAGTAATCAATTATGTATTTTTCAAGAGCGTTTTTTATTTGACTCAAACCGCAAGAATTTCCGTTGCAGTAACATCATCATAACCATCACCTATTGGATGATATTTTCTTGTAGTTTTTACGATTTTAATATTACCGTTTTCTTGCACTTCATATGAAGTAAATTCTTGTTTAAGCAAACCTTCTCTAGGCTGTTCGAAAATCATATCGTTTTCGTAGTCTGAAATAATTCGAGCAGATTTTTTATAGGTTGCTGAAGGGGTTTTGTCTTTTAATTCTGGCATGAATGTTCTCCTAATTGTTATACTAGTATAACTTATTTAGGTTTTTATGTCAAGACTTAAATTAAAAAACTTGCCATTATTATCAGCGAAGAAACTGTAATTAGGAAAACTAACCCCAATGTAATTGCTGTAACAAGTATATTGAAAATAGAAGGAGTAAACTTTTCTTGTTTACCCAATCCAAACAGCAGTTTGCCTACTGTTTTAAAAGAAAAATTCATTAACTTTAAAAACGGCTAACATCATACCAAATACTACTATTTGAACTATTGCCGGAATAACTACAAACAGTTTTATAGCATCAAAATCACCAGTCATAAAAAAGTCTTCACCATTTTGCCATTTATGTATTTCTTCTGGGGTTGCTTCTTTGTAATTTTTAGTCGTCATTGATATCAGGGCCACCGTTGTGTCCAATAGGAGACTTTTTTCTTTCCCAGTCTTCTATAGCCTTTTTAATAGAATCTTCTGCCAGTACCGAGCAGTGTAGTTTGATTGCAGGTAGTTCTAATGAAGCCGCAATGTCTTTATCTTTAATAAGTTTTGCTTCTTCTATAGTTTTGCCTTTTAACATTTCAACAAACATCGTTGAACTTGCTATAGCACTACCACAGCCATATGTTTTAAATTTAACATCAACAATACGCTCGTCATCATCTAGTTTAAGTTGAAGTTTCATTACATCACCGCAAGCAGGAGCACCTGTCATGCCTGTTGCTACACGGGGATCATTTGGATCGAATCTGCCTACACTGAAGGCATGAGGGTTTGCTAGTACGCCTTCGAAGCGTTCTACTACTTTTTTTGAATATGCCATTTTATTTTATTATTATTTTTCTTCTTGCGGGGCGGTCGGAGGCAAACAAATTTGTCCCCTAGCAGAACCATCGCCTACTTCGGGTAGTCTGCCTCTAACATTTACGTCCCAACATGGACTGTTTACACAGCCGGTTAGTATAAAACAAATACTAAAAATACTTGTTAAGAATTTCCAATTTGTCATCGTATTCAGCCATAATAGCTAGTTCTTTTTCAACAGTTTCCATTATGTCAGGGTGCTCAGCAACGCCGACACCGTTACGCAATAGATTTTCTATGTTTACTTTGTGCTTTTCAATGTTTCCTTCAAAAAGCTTCTTACTTGCGTTTAATAATTGTGTTCTGAGGTCTTCCATTACTTTTCCTTTTTATAGTTACCTTTGCCAGGAATTACATTCCTAACCCCACCGACCGGATCTTCGCAGTCTCCATCACGTCTAAATATTAAATGTACATGAGGATACATAACTGTTTGTCCTGCCGACACACCAATATTTATGCCAATATTGTAACCTGTTATGTTATTGCGGTCTGAATCTACATTTTGTTCACCCATGCTTATAGCAAACTTAACACATTTTAATATGTTGTCTTCGTGATTTATTTTAGGAACAACAAGTGTATGTCCTTCTGTAACAGGATAAGCATCATTGAATACTGTAAATTCTCGTGTATCAACTTGTATATCAGTCCAGGGAGCTCTGCCTTCTTCTTTTGCAATTTCTAATGTATCAAATTTCATTTTCTAATTTAACCACCCTCGATTTTTCAAATTTACTAGCCCAATATTCTGCGGCAGTTTTTGCTTCATCCTCTGTGTTAAAAGACGTTGCTATTCTTCTTTCTGGTTGAGAAGCATCTATAGGATCGCTTATCCATATCCATTCTTTATTAAAAAAAACTTGTATGCCGAAACTCATGATTTACCGACAATCTCCCAAGGGTAAACTAACCAAACATCTTCCTCTGCTTTGTTAACTTCGTCAACGTAATAACTTATATTGTCAAATTCACTAGCAAGATTATTTGTAAGTACAGCAAAGCGTACATTAGGATTATGTCCTTCCCATACAGTTTTCCAACCTTCCGAATTAGGCAAACAGCTAGAAGGCCAATCTTGCTTAATCCAATTAAGTGTTCTGCCTGTATCGTTTATATCGTCGACAATTAATATATTTTTTCTGTGGCTTATGTCCCAGCGACTTTTATAAGTTTCTCTCTCAATTTCATCAATATAACCGAAAGCATCTTCAGCCATCCAACAATTGGTTTCGCATTGTTCATCGTCTCTAAAACTTACTTTGAGTGCTTCGCATCTTACATCTAGCATATTAGATATAATAGTTGCTGGAATATTGCCGCCTCTAGTAAGGCCTACGATATAATCAGGACGCCAATTGTCGTTGTACATTTGAAGAACAATGTCTGTACACATAGTTTCTACGTCCTGCCATGAATAATATTGTTTTTTAATTTTCATATTTTTCTCTCAAATATGTTTCGTGTTGTACCCATTCGCCCTTGCGTATAAATCCCCATTCTCTCATGTGGGGCCCTGGAATAAATAGAGTCCAAGTATCAACGCCAGGCTCCAGCTCGATACGATGAAGGCTCCTACTGCCTGCAAAGCGAATAGTAAAAGGTCGTCTCCACTTTCGTTCGCCAGTTTTGAGATGCTCCCAATACCCACCTTTAAGGATAACAGTGCAATAAGGCCAAGGGTGATCATGTAAATCATCTAAGTCTCCTTTGTGGAAGTTGTGTAAAAAAATGTTAAAAGGAAACCAACTGCGTTCTTTCAAAAATAGATAATACCTTGTTAAGTAAGGTTCATTGTTGTATCGATCCATAATTACACGTTTGCGACCAATACGTTCTAAAAACTTAAGAATCATTTTGTTGCTTGCCTTTGTAGTCTTGTTCAACCATTTTGTAAATAGTTTTAAAATTCTCATATGCTTTTTCTAGTGCTGGATATTCTGCGCACATTTTTTGTACTTCATCTAAACTTGGCATACAATCTTTCCATAGTTCATATCCTGACCAACTGTTAAAAGTATGAGTAGTATCATCATTTAAATTTATAGTAATAGTATCATTACCAGTAAACCATTCTGATGAGTTTGTAGTAACATAATTGGTACCATCACCTATTGTAATAGTATCAGTTAGTGTATAAGATGGAATATCTTTTGGATCTACTTTTCCATCTTCGGTTACTACTATATCATCTAATAAATCTTTCCATTCTTTATCGTAATCTGTCATACAGTGCCTTCCCATTAAAGAAATCGTTTTGTAACAATTTTTTCTGCTTATCGAGGGCAGGCAGATAAGAATTATAATTTTCCATGTAGTTGATTATTTTATCTACAAGTTCTTGCTTGTGAACTAGATATGTGTCATAGTTCTCAGTCCAAGATGAAGGGTATTTGAAATCCTCTAAAGCCATCTCCGAATAGCTTAATCTGTTTGGGACCATTGGGATTGCTTGGACCAAACACCCTTCATACCAACTGATACCTAATGTTTCCTGCTGGTTAGCACTAAACACTAGTTTTGCTTCACCTAACAGGTTATGGTATTCGTTTTTTGTTAGTTCACGCTCTTGACACACTACAAATTCGTATTGTGTAAGAGTCTCCTTTAAATCATAAAAAATATCTACTTGCTTTTCTGGAGCAATACGATGCGGGAACAGTATGAGATTGCGTTTCTCCATACCAGCGTACTGATGTAAACTGTTTGCTAGATATTCCATAGGCCAGCCTACTCGATGTATTTTACTAGCATCTATATCTGGAAATGCTTCGATAAACATATCAATATGAAACTCTGTAGCAAAAAAATTGTCATCATAAGTTTCAAACATACTGCGTTCGGCGTATCTAACCCAAGGTTTATCGCCTATCAGTCTGCCTAAGAAGTCAGCAGGATCATAAGAGCCAGCGTGCCAAAGACCGCCAATTCTAATGTCCACATCCAAGAGTTCAGCCATGTAACGCAACTGTAGTACAGTCGGGTTCCAAGCGTCCGTATATAAGAAATAATCTCCATTTTTTACTTTCCCCTCGCAAAACATTTCGCCGATTAATTGTAACTGGCTGCTCTTATATACATTAGTGCCGCCAAAATTGAGGAATGCCCCGGGTGTTGTAGCCTGAGGCGTGTCTCCCCCACTTATCACATTAACAGAATCATTAGTAGACTTTAACACTTGCTTCGGCAGGTAGTCTTTCCACTGCTTAGTGTACCTTGTATCAACTGCTTCTATGTCTACTATATGAATTGTCATCTACTGACCTCTGTTTTTAGTGTTTCTTTTGAACTTTCGATATTGCCTCCAAATTGGTGATTTGTCATTGTACAAATCTGCTTCGTCAAAAGGCTTGAATTCAAACCTACACCAGTTACGAAACTTTTCCAAATCGTTGAAAATCTGCCTAACAGGCGGAAATTGCTGAGCCATTGTTTTTCGTTCCTTCTATTCACTTGGATAAAAAATTGTACAGCCGTTTTCACCGTCTTCACTTACCTCAATCTCGACAAAACGGCCGGGATATCGAGCTGAGATTTCTTTGTACAAGTCTTCCGCTATCATTTCGCAAGACTTGTAATCCAATTGAACAACATCTTCTTTATATAGATTCTCTAACCAACGTTTGAACTGTATAAATTCAATGTCTCTGTCGTCATGGAATACTTCAATAGCAACACGAAAATGAAAAATATGTCTATGTGGATATCCTAAAAAGGATACATCATATTCGTCACCTGTTGCTAGTTTAGGATCGTCAAGTGCCGCAGGATACTTGTGTACACCTTCTTTACGGAACGTAACCCAAATGCTTTTTGTTGCTTGTTTCATACTACTATTATACCTTTATTTGAGTATTTTGTCAAGGCCGTATTGGCTCCAATCTGTAAACTTTTCTCGATCCATTAGATCATGTAAACTATGACACCAAACCCCTGGATTAGTTTGATTAAATCCTCGATCGTCAATTTTAATCATGGTGTTATAACCGTACTGCTGAATGTAAGGTAGAACAATACGTATTTGAGGAATAAAGTTATGATGCTCAACTAGTTCACTTTCTAATAGTCCTACACTGTGATCGTAAGGAAGATCTAAAGAACACATCACACCTTTCTTGAGAAAGTAAAGAATCATTTCTTCCCATTCTTCCCATGCTCCTGCATCTTCCGGAAAGTTTATGCCAGGATTAAAACTGTGATTAGCACCAAAGAAAATGTGTCGACCAGTTAGTCTTTGTTCAATTTCTTCAATAGGTTGTACGCCAGTTACAAAAAGTGTAAACAAGCCATGAGCAGGTGTGTGTTCTACTTCAGTACCAGTAAAAAACACAGCATCGTCTGCTTCACCTGTAGCATAATCACGCTTCATGTTCAAGTTCCTCTAGTTTTGATTCATCAAGGTCTTCTTCAGTTTCTACTATTGTACTATCTTCTTCTTCAAACAGTACAGCAAATTGAGCAGATGCGTTAATAGTCTTTTTACCAACTGCTCCTCTTGTGCCAATTATAGTAGTCCAAAAACGACTGAACTCTTCGATAATTGCGTTCGCTTCATCTCTGTTGTCAGTCATAAAAATTGCTTCTACTATGTCTCTAAAGTAGATTCTATCGAAACGTTCTTCCACCAGCATAGCAGGATAAACTCCGCTGTCGTACTGTCTGTTAGCTTCTTGTACAGCGTTTATGTGACTCCATACATTATGACCCATCTGGATAGCATAACTGAATGAATCCCAACTTGTTTTGCCTTCTTTACCAATCTTGTTTAGCATACCCGGAGCATAATGACAAATATCACTTACTTTTAGTTCCGCAGTAATCGGTGAATCTTCAAAGTTTTTAAATATACCATCTGACAGTGTAGCATCTTTAAACAGTCTATTATCTGTAGCATACTTCTTGTCATCCACACTAGGCACCATTCGATACACCCACTTTGTTCTATCTTCCATTTCTGTTTGGATGTATATCTGTCCGTTTGCTGTAGCAAGGAACGGTGACGCACAGTCAAATGTAATAGTAAAGTTTGGATTGTGATACTTGCGAACTGCTCTTTGTATGTCAGTTAACAGTGTAGCCCACTCTAATTTACTTGTACCCAGAAAATGCATGAAGTCATGTATGCCTGGCTCTAAAAGACCATCAAATCGGAGTGCTACTAGCCTTTTTAGAACTAGGTGAATGTCGCACATATTCTGACCACCCATTGACCACCCGTTAAAGTGTGTGTCTGGATATACTTTAGGGTCACAATAGTCTTTCATCTGCTGATACCAATCTTCTGCGTCAGCGTGATTTTCACCTTGTAGTACATTTAGAAACTTACAATTACCATTACGGTTAGCCATAAAGTAATCATTGTTGATTCTTGTTGCGTCTACTGCTTCTTGATATGTGCTAATACCAGTTGCTTTAGCACCAGCAGGTGAACGAGACACCCAAGCCGGAATATCAAGTACCATGCCGTAATCCATATAAGCATCCATCCACGCAAGAACTTGCTCACGCTTTTTTTGTGCTTTAGGACAGTTAGGATTTTTCCAATCGCCTTCCCAGACACCTTTACCAATCTGGAAACCACCTGAGTCACCTAGTGCCCAAGTGTTCGCTCTATCTCTATTACGAATCATATCTTCTTTGGGCGAGTGTTTGTTTACGTCTAGTTCAGCGTGTCCAGCAGAATACAGTGTCCACTTGTAGTTAAACAAGCCTTCCTGTTTGTTTAGATAGTTTAGACTTTCAACACCATTTGGAAAGTTTGAAGGGATACGACTTTTCTCTACGTACTCGTCGTATCTCTGCTTGCCCACATAAGTAGCATAGAAGCCACTTAGTGCTGGTAGGAAAATCGCATAATCATTCTGCGTTGCGGTTAGATCTTTGTTCATTCACTACTTGCTCTGTGCTGGTAGAATGTAATCGTAACTTACTAGTCCGCTATCAACAGTAATCTTCATTGCTCCGGCACTACTGATGCTCATTGTTAAATCACCATCGAGATTCAAAATGCTTTGTACCTGTGCTACTGGCCAACTCCATGCGTGATTTAGTTCGCCTTCAATACCTGGTTGGAAAACAAACTCACCTGCGTGTGTGCTAGCATCACCAAACAAGAACACCAAGTTACCGTCAACAGTTTTAACAGTAAAAATAGTTTCTTCTGAGTGTGCCGCAGCCTGTAGTTTCATTCTTTGAATACTAGCAACACTTGGAGCAAATTCTACGTCCCAAGTTGCGCCTTTAAACTTAACGCTCTTAAGTTTTTCTTCAATGATCTGCTTGTTCATAAAGCGATAATCATTTTGGAAGTCACCTGTTGCGTTTTCAAAGTGAATGTGTGTAGGAATAACTTCGCCGTTACGCTCTGCTGTAACTACTTCAACTTTAGCATCCTTTTGATACTCTGGATTCTTTAAGTGAAGTGCTAGTTTATCCAAATTAGGCATACCAAATACGCCACTGAATTCTGTTACAGGAGTTTTTGTTTCACCTGTAACAATAACAGAACGGTCTTCTGCCATGGATTCAATTGTTGTTGAGTCTTCGCTTGTAACCTTAACTAGTGTTAAGAAGCCTAGTGCGTGTGTATGTGCTACTACGTCTTGTAAAATATCTTTCATTGCCTTTAATCTCCGGTTTGATAGTTAAATTATATGTTCTACACCTAAATTAGTCAAGAACTTTTTTACATTGTATTTAGGTTTAAAACCCAAGCTCTCTAAAATTTCTGTGTTTGCCTGTGTATGTTGCCTTTCGTTTTGAGTATTTAGATTCAAAGGCAAGTGCGGGGCTAGGTTTTGGACAGGAACTGTTACTCCTGTACCTACGTCAACAACTCCTGTTAGATCACTGCTTAAAAGCAGTTCTACAGCGTCACAGACGTCGTCTACGTGTATAAAATCTCTTGTATGACTAGTTACATACTCAAGTGTTCCACGTAAAAGTTTATCCATAAACATACCACTTCTTGGTTTGTCCGAGTAAACAGTATGAAATCTCATTCCTAAACAGTTATCGTGATGAGATGCTACCTGCTCTAACATAAGTTTACTGGCAGCATATGGGTTGAGTTCTGCTTGGTAGATAGAACTCGAACTAGCATAAAGAATCCTAGTATTAGGAAAAGCATGAAACAGTCTTTTACTGGCTTCTACATTGGTATTCCAGTAGGCGTTTGCTTTTTTAAAACTGTCGCGTACTCCTGTCTTAGCCGCAAGGTGTATTACAACATCAACATCATAGTCTAAGTCGCAATCTAATAGGTTATTGCCTTCTATACTATCTATGCCAAACACTGTATGTTTCTTAGCCAGTCTAGCGTGTAGGTATTTTCCTATAAAGCCTTTATGACCCGTTAATAGAATTTTCATGCTGCTATTCCTTCGTCTTGTAGTATTTGCAAATACTCCCAAGTTTGTTTCCAGCCTGTTACGTGACGTGAGTGTTTTACTTTTTTCGCTAACGGATAGTCATTGCCTTCGTGGTGCATAGCATCACCAAAGAACCAAGTTTCGTCTTTTTTATCAAAATCTTTTGCTATCTGACTTTTATCTAATCCTTTCACGCTAATATCAATACCAGTTTCGCCACCTACTTTTGCTTCTAGTTCAGGAAAGATTAAATTAAACTTGTCAGCTATCCAAACACGTTCTAATCTCTTGCTATCCCAATCTACATATTGTTTACGCTGTTCTTGACTAGCATTGCGACCCACAATACTAAAATTCACCATGCCAGGGCGATGTTCAAAGTGTAATCCTGCTCGTACAGGAAAGTCACTTTGTGTAAGTTGTTCTGTAAGCCAGTCATGCGGCGGTTCCGGCAGTGTCCATTCATTTGTGCGAATGTGTTTGTTACTTTGCCAAACGTCGTTGCCGTTGCACTGATAAACTGTACGACATAGATTGTAAGTATCTTCGCCTATCTGCTCTACAGTCTTAGGCTTGTCACTACCTGTAACAAGGAACACTTGATTGCTACAACAAAACACGTTAAAGAATTCTTTAAATTCTGCATTAATTGTTCCTCTGCTAGGTGTAAGTGTTCCATCTACATCAAATATAAACTTATTCATAACCGCCTATTAATTTCATTTAGTTTTTAGTTCTTTCTTGTGTTCTTTTTTGGATATGGTTTACGTTGTACTGGTTCAGGTTCTGGTTCGTACATATAATCGTCTACCATCTCCAGCAATGTGTTTAATTTTTCTATGACACCTTCTACCTGTAATCTATCACTTGGTTTTTCTGTGTCTATAGTTAATTCAATCTTTACTAACATCTTTTTCTCCTAGTGGAATATTTTTATGATACTCGAAACTACAGTAGGCATCGCAGAATATCTTTACTTCGCCTTGGTCTGGCGATGTATGATATCTTATATCTTCTGGATTAACCTGTTTTTTACAAGTATAACAAACGTATCCCATAATTTTTTATTCACCGAAGTCAAACAGACTGTTAAATGTGTTATGCTGTTTAGTATCTTCTAAGTCAAAGTCTAACACACCAATCAAGTTGTCTAGTTTGTTATCGATGATTGTTTCTTCCATTGCGTCACCGTCAAAGGGCAGTTCTTTAAACCACTCTGGCAGACGCAATTCATCTGTTGGATATGCCACTGAAGTGTATCCTAGCGGATTTTGTTTCAGTTTACATACAATTACTTTCATACCGTCGACAATTTCTTGAGAATATTTGTCGCCGTTCATTCTTTTTAAGGTATTCCAATTAATGCTTGCTCGAACGTGTCCGGGCATATTGGCTTTTCCTTGTTTTTGTTCAAGTCTTCCGTAGTG
>Ga0255751_10005422_pt1 | contig 11360 bp, 9 predicted proteins | sample 071ome_20_FD_179951 | JGI IMG/M metagenome (GOLD analysis project Ga0255751, IMG submission 179951) | Coastal salt marsh microbial communities from the Groves Creek Marsh, Skidaway Island, Georgia - 071412BT metaG (version 2) | ecosystem: Environmental > Aquatic > Marine > Intertidal zone > Salt...
TATGAGGGAAGCCCCAAGCAGATTCGATCGCTTCGAGCGTGGCTTGAAGTTGCGCCTCGTTTGCGACATCGCAGGGGTAGGCGTGGGCGTCAGTTACGTCTTTTTCGATGGCCGCCAGGCGGGCCGCGTCTCTTGCGATCATAATGATGCGATAACCGCTGGCCGCAAAGCGACGGACCAAGGCGCTGCCGGTACCAGGCCCAACCCCAGTGATTAAACAAACTTTTTTCATAGCGTAGGCTCCTGCTTGTCTCTTTTTCTTTCTCTTTTCTATTTCTTTTCTATCTCTTTTCTATCTCTTTTCAATCGTTTTCTCTTTTGTTTCTCTTTCTATTCGCTGTCTTCGCCAGTTAGCGCGATGGGCTCAACAGGCTGGGTGCAAAGCATGTGCCCACACCGGCCCCGATCGAATGGCCTCGCTTGAGCAGCGTGAGTTTATTGAATCTTTTTTAAACCTACAGCAGGCGATACTTTGGATGGCCTGGTTGCCGGATAGTGTGATGATTCATACCCCGGTTGCCTGTGATGAAGCGCTCGAAGGGCAGAGAGGATTCGTGAACCCAATCCAGAACGTATTCCCGCCGCGATATGCGCCATTCACCCTCTCGCTGTTGATATTCATCAAGGTAGCGTCCCCCATAGTATCGGTCGACTGGATTGGCGCGCTCCGTGAAACCGTGAGAGATCCCGTAAGACTCAGCCTGCGCGCGTTCGCCTTTGATCGTAATCAATAGGTTGTGGCAGGTATGCCATCGGCGGGTCGCGCCTTGCTCCATCGCGATGACGGTTTTGACGAATTCGCTGGCATTGCCTACGAAAAAACCGTAGTCGATCCGCGCGTCTGGCCAGAACACCGCCTCAAGCGCGGCTTGATCGAGCCAATCGAGGGCGCGGCAGTAGCGTGCATTGAGTTCGGTGATGGCTTGCTTGGCGATGAGAGTAGTAAGCGCAGCTTCCATTGGGGGTTCCATCCTAGAAAAGTCACAGTTTAAGAAGAAGTAGAACGGGACCCAAACCTGTTATGGGCCGTTTTTCTTGATGAGGCAAGCGAATGGCACGCCTCAAGGATCTCAGTCAAGAATGAACCATTCGTCGACGTGAGCCGGCGAGACTCTGACTTGGAATCCAGCGTTCCGGTTAACCGCGAGCAAGCGCATCATTTGGCGCACACACTGAAATCACTGCTTGGCTCTATTGGGGCAGGTTCGATGAGTTTGCATGCGGAGCAAATTGAAAAAAGCGTCAGCCAAGGTGACCAAGACGGCGCAGAGGTTTTTATCGCGGAACTCGCACCACCCTTTAACGCCGTGATTTCGGATCTCAGCGCCTGCAAAGCGGCGATGGAGGAGGGATTGGACACCCAAGCCAACGCATGAGAACAGACAGATCTAGCGCAGATTGAAGCGATTCTTCATCAGTTGACAAGTGCCATAGAAGCATTTGATCCGAGTGCACGGGATTTGGCCGAACAGTTGGTTGGGCTGATGGGGCCTAGTCATCCACAAGCGGCTGAGTTGCTGAAATTAACCGAGCAATTTGAATTTGACGCTGCCCAGACCTTGGTTCATGCGCTCCTGGCCCGGAATGCATCGGGGTGAGGTTGCTCCTAGCGATGATCTAGATCGATACGCGGGGGCGAACCATTTGATCTTTAGCGCCCTGCGCCTATGATCTGCGCACGTTGTGAATGAGGCCATCCTCGTGTCAAAACATTCATCCTGGCAGGAGTTCAGTTTAGGTGTTCGAGCCCAGCTCCCATTGCAGTTGGGGGTGGTGCCTTTTGGCATGGTGTTCGGTGTGCTTGGGTTGGCTGCGGGTTTGACACCCCTTGAGACCGTTTTGATGTCTACTTTGGTGTTTGGGGGCGCGAGTCAGGTGGTCTTTGTACAACTTTGGTCGGCAGGCGCGCCGCCCCTTATCGTGGGTGGCTCTGTGGCTGTGGTCAATGCAAGGCACCTCCTTTACAGCGCTGCGATGGCCCCTTATCTGTTATCGCGTCCCCTGGCCTGGCGCATCGTGTTGGCTTATTTGCTGACCGACGAGGCATTTGCGGTTTCGAGCAAACGTTTTGAGGATGTCGGCAATCAAGTCGACGTTCATTACCATCTTTTGGGTTCTGGGCTCACGTTGTGGGTATGTTGGCAAGTCGCCACGCTGTTTGGTGTCTACGCGGGCACAACGATTCCCGAGTCTTGGCATCTTGAACTCGCGATCCCGCTCACGTTTATTGCGCTGATCGCGCCCTCGCTCAGACATCGTCCACATTTGGCTGCCGCCTGCTTGTCATCGCTCGTCGCGGTCTTGGGCCAGGGATTGCCTTACAACAGTTGGCTCATTCTGGCGGCGCTAGCCGGCATTGTGGTGGGTGGATGGGTTGGCCCGCACACAGGGAGCGGCAGTGTGTCGGGGGACGAATCATGATTTGGTGGATCATGCTCGGCGCTGGTTTAGCCAATTTCTTGTCGCGGTTTCTGATGTTTTCTGGCTTTCGCGGTACACGTTTGCCTAGTTGGGTTGAACCGTACCTTGCCTACGTACCCACCGCGGTCATGTCTGCAATAGTCGTGGCATCGATATCCAGTGACTGGCAGTCTGACGCATCCTTGTTCGCGATGAAGTTGGGCGCAGCGATTTTGGCCTTCGCCATTGCGATTCGGTTTCGCTCGATTTTAGCCACAATTATTGTTGGGCTTGCGGCCTTTCAACTTTTACTTAATGTGTTTTGAACTTGAGGCGGGGCTTGGGCCCTTTGGTTAGTGAGTTTGGTCGAGGTGGTCGGAACCTAGAAGGGCCATTGAGGCCAAAACACTCAAGCCAAAACATTCAAGCCAAAACATTCAAGCCAAAACATTCAAGCCAAAACATTCAAGCTATGCAGGGGTCGTAAGCCTTGCAAGGGTCAAAGCTTCACGCATCACGAGCGACCTGGCTGAGGTCTTTGGTGTGTCAAGATTGAGATTCCTTTGATAGGCGCCTCAGACCTTGGAGTTGACGATTGTTGGGATGGAGGCTGGACCCAAGCCTTGCGCAGGTTCGAGCTCAACGAGATGGGTGATTTGGGGTGAGCCAGGTCAGGTCAATCGTCGACCTGGTGCCCTTCCTTGGTTTAAGTTGCTTATTCGGCCGCGTTGGATTCAGCAGGTTCGTTGCTGACCACCTTGGGCTGGTCGACGACGTAGCCTTTAGCCTGCCCCTTTTCAATCGTCCTGCAGGTCGTTTTTTTTCGCTCGCCAGAGACATCCAACACCTTGATCCGGGCGCAGTATTTACCTTCCGCATTGAGCGTTGCGGTGTAGCGATAGGCGTCGTCATCGGCGTATGCGATGGGCAAGCCCAGAGCGCCAATCAAGACGCCGAAGGTGATGAGGGGTTTTACAGCTTTGTTCATTTTGTTGTATTCCTTTAAGTTTGTGGGAGGTCGTTCGCACCGTGGAGAGGGGGCTTCCGAGAAGCGAACGCTGCATGCAATGCAACAGCGGTGCCAACTTCAAGAATGTAAAAAAGAGCGGTTTTTACCGACGTAAACAGTGCCGGGCAGTCGAAAGAAGGGCTGGATTTTGGTGGGTTGCACTGTTTTTGTGAGCGCTGCTTAGTGCTTTGATCCCTTTTCGTGCAAGGTCTAGGCTCAGGCTCGAAGTCAAAAAAGGTTCAGCCCCCAGTTGGAGATAGTAAGTAATGAAACCTCTCAAAATGCCGAGGCCTCAAATCCAACGGAATCATTGGCTGAGCTTGGATGGCGTCTGGCAATTCAAGACGGATCCCCGTGAAATTGGGATGAACGAAGCCTGGTTTCAAGGGCTTCCGACCTCGCACACGATCGAAGTGCCCTTTGCCCCAGGCGCCGAGTTGAGTGGGCAAAGCGCGATACCGGATGTTGAAGTGGTCTGGTATGAGCGATGCTTCTCGCGACCCGACTGGGTTGGCGAGGAGGTTTTGTTGACCTTCGGCGCAGCGGATTACCGATCCGATGTCTGGGTCAATGGGCATCACGTCGGCCAACACGTGGGCGGCTACACACCATTTGCCATGTTGGTGGGTCAATACCTGAAGGCCGGCGAAAACCGGATCGTGGTTCGTTGCGAGGACCCAATCACATGGGAAGTACCCCGAGGAAAGCAAGCAGCTGAGACCCGTTGGCCTATTGATTACGATGGGGTGATTGGTCTTTGGCAATCCGTTTGGTTGGAAGCTGTGCCCAGCGTTTATGTCGAGCACTTGCATACGCGCTTTGATTTGGAAACCTCGGTTTTGCAGGTCAATGTGGGCCTTTCTAGGAATGCCGAGGGGCAGGTCACCCTTCGTCTCAATCAGTGCGAGTCTGCCGTGACTGTCGAGCTGAGCGGTCGTCGAGAGGCCAAGCTGAGCCTTGAGATCAGTGATCCCAGGCTTTGGTCACCGGAAGACCCCTATCTCTACGATGTGCAGTGCACGTTTCAGATGGGCTCGTCAGTCTCAGATGAGGTGCAAAGCTACTGCGCGCTTCGCAGCACCTCGTTCAAGGCCGATGGCTTCTACTTGAATGGTCAACGCCGCTTCCTGCGGGGCGTGCTTGATCAGGGTTACTTTGAAGATGGCTGGTACACGCCGCCTGATGAGACCGCGATCATTAAAGACATTGAGCAAACATTGGCACTAGGGTTCAACCTCACTCGAAAGCACCAGAAAATAGAGGACCCTCGTTTTTATTATTGGGCGGACCGGCTGGGGCTGATGGTGTGGGCGGAAATGCCCTCAGGGCGGATCTTCTCGAGCCAATTGAAAACTGATCTGACCCACCAGTGGATGGAAGTGCTCACCGCGCTGCAACATCACCCAAGCATTGTGGCGTGGGTGCCGTTCAATGAATCTTGGGGAGTGTGGAACCAAGCAACACGTACCGAGCAACAAGACTGGGTAACGGCGATGTTTTACCTGACGAAAGCCTTTGATCCATCGAGGCCTGTGATTGCCAATGATGGGTGGGAACATGTGGCCGGAGAAGCCTGGGCTCTACATCTCTATCAACAGAGCGGGAACGATTTGCTCAAACGACTTGAAGTATTAATTGATAACCCCGGGCTTGGCGTTGCTGATACCGAGGGAGCTAGAGCCGGCGCTCTGCATCCGGACCGAGTTCAAGGCTTACCGATATTAATCACAGAGTGTGGGGGTGTCGGCTATGATCCCGTTCGACGGCCCTCGTCAGAGGATTTTGCCTATGGAGAGTGGCCCCAAAACGAGGCTGAGTTTAGAGCGCGCTTGTCAGAGCTTCTCGAGGTGCTCAATCAGTCGGATCGAATCAGCGGATTCGTTTGGACGCAGCTGACCGATGTGGCGCAGGAAATCAATGGGCTTCTGTATTTCGACAGAACGCCAAAAGTCGACATTGGCTGGCTTTGTGCGCAGATGACTGGGCAAGCGTCAACGAAACATTGAATAGAGCGACCGAGGCGCCCGCGCGTTTCATCGTGCGTGCAGAAACGTTGGGATTCGGATTTCGCTCTGACCAAGGCTCGGGTGAAATCAATGTCCCGCTGACGATGGCATGCCGTGCGATCCCGTCTGCGAGTTGAAGCGGTTGAGCGCGTAATGACTCAAATCATAAAGTCTATGCTCGCTCCCAAGGTAAGACCTCATTGAGGCTAAGATCAACGCCCAACGCCCAAGGCTGTGTTGCACTCGGGTCTCATGAAAGCAATTTGGGGTTGCCCGGGTGATTGCGCTACATTGAGGGGACTGCGTCTTACATAGCAAAGGATTCGTCATGGCAAAAATCATCGGGAATATCAAACCAGAGGATGATTACACTCATCCGCTTGGGCCAGAGCAGAATTTCAACGAGTCTGTTTATTTTAATTTCTTCGATAGGCAACAGAATCGAGGTGGCTTTGTTCGCATCGGCAATCGCGCCAACGAAGGTTATGCCGAGATGACAGTGATCGTGTGGAACCCGGACGGATCCGCACTCTTCAATTACGCCAAGCCAGAGATCAGCCACAACGATGGTTGGAATGCAGGTGGGCTCTCCATCGAAATTCTGGAGCCTGCCGAGCGTGTGCGGACCCGGTATGAAGGCAAAGCCCTCTACATGAAGGACCCCAAAGATATGCAGGATCCGAGCGCGGCGTTTAAGAATAACCCGCGTGAATCGTTATTGATCGACCTTGAACACCGAGCGGTAGGCCCGCTTTACGGCCATGTGGGTGAACCCGGCGACGGTAATGAATTTGCTCGCGCGCATACCGAGCAGCACATGCGGGTCAAAGGCATATTGCAATTAGGAGAGGGCGAAGCTGTAAACTTTGAGGGCTGGGGACTGCGCGATCACAGTTGGGGGCCAAGATATTGGCAGGCAACCCCGTCTTATCGGTGGATTACCGGGAATTTTGGTGATGACCTGGGCATGATTGTCACCACCAACGGCCAAGGCGTCGGTAAAGGGTTGTTTCAAAAGGGGGATGAATTGGTGCGGATAGAAAGTGCCAAGTTAGAAACGCAGTACGAGCCTGGCACCGCATACCACACCTCGCTCAAGGCTGACCTGACGTTAGAGACGGGTGAGACCCATGTTCTGGAAGGTCGGGTGATGGGCTATATCCCGCTCCGCAATCGTCGTTCGGGTAAAAACACCCATGTGGGAGAGGGCATGACTGAATATACGCTCGATGGTGAGCGTGTTGGGTACGGTCTGAGCGAATATCTCAATCAACCCGATGAGGATTGCATCTAGCACTCTCAATGAGAAGGAAAACGGTGACCCTTAAACCGATGGCAGAGGGGTGAGCGTTTAAACCAGGGGATTTTCCACGAGAGGTCTCAACCCAAGAGGACCTGAGATGGTTTCGATCCTTGCATCAGATCAGCACATACGGTGGCAATGGTTTGTGCCTTCGTGTGTCGGGCCCCGAGTCATGTTGGTGCTTTTGGCGCTATCGATCCCGTCTACCCTTTTTGCCGAGCAAATATCGAAGTCAGCTGAGTGTCAGAATTGCCATTTAATGGAGACGCATGCTTGGCAACAGTCGCATCACGCCAAGGCGATGCAAGTCCCCAATCGAAACGCAGTGCTGGCGCCTTTTAACGGCGAGTCCGCGACCTTTGGCGGGTTGACCGCGCGGTTTTTCATAGATGGGTCGGACATCGGGCCGTCTGAATCTTTGACGCTGGACGCGCCCTCTAAAAAACGCTCCATCGACGCGATGGATCATCCGTTCGCACCTTCCGAGTTCAAGATCGAGCTAAGTGACAAACAAAGGTCTGGCGACGGAGAGGCCGCGGTTTACCCGGTGATCTACACCTTCGGCGTCAGCCCGTTACAGCAATATTTGATCGAGCGTGCGCCTGGGCAACTGCAAGTGGCGCCTTTTGCGTTTGACACTCAGTTAGCGAGCGAGGGCGGCCAAACTTGGTTTCATCTAGATGAGAAGGCAGATTTACCGAGGCACCCTAGGTTTGATTGGGATCAGCCGTTGCAAAGCTGGAATGGCATGTGCGCGGATTGCCACTCAACAGGTCTCACCCGAGGTTTTGATCGGAACACTCAACGCTTTGAGACAGAGTTAAAAGAAGTGTCAGTCGGCTGCTTATCCTGTCATGTGCCCCATGCGGCTGATCGAGAAGAATCTCTAATTAATGCCAAGAGGCGCGCTCACGCAGTTGCTTCAAGCGTTCATCCAGAGAATGTTTCGATCGAGAGCATGTCGACCCAAGGGGTTCGCGGCTGGCACCGAGCCGAGGGCGCCAAAGTGGCTGTATGGATGGGTGCCGAGCGAGACACGTTAGCGCTTGAAACCTGTTACGGCTGCCACGCGCTGCGCGCGCCACTGGTTGATGGTATCCATCCAATGGCAGCGTTTTTAGACCAATTTAAACCTGAGTTACTGCGCGCCCCGTTCTATTCCTCCACGGGGCAGATCGAAGAAGAGGTTTACGTGTTTGGCTCGTTTGAGCAGAGCCGAATGCGCGCAGCGGGGGTTCAATGCGTGGATTGCCATGATCCGCATACTGCCAAGGTTCGTGTAGAAGGTGATGGACTGTGTACTTCATGCCATAAAGCCGAAGCTTACGAAGGGCCAACACACAGTGGTCATCCCATCGCGGTGGCAGTTCAATGCGTGGATTGCCATATGCCTGGCAAGGTTTACATGGGGGTCGACTTCAGGCGAGACCATCAATTTGCATTGCCTGATCCGGGTCTTGCTAAACGCTTAGGCGCAAGGGATGTATGCCAAGACTGCCACGAGGATCGCTGGTCATCCTGGCTTGCTAACCGCGAGGCAGATGGTCGAGAAGTCGAAGGTTCGACAAGGGGGCACCGAGACCGATTGCTCTTCACGCCACATCACCAGGCTCGGGCAGCGTATTGGACGCTGCACAGTCAGCCTGCGAGCCCACAGACGGATGGTGAGTACGCGGGGGCGCTCAAGGACGGTGCGCGATCGCCGATTGAGCGAGCGAGTTTGATTGCAACGCGCACACCAGAAACCATCGCCCGCTGGACGCGGTTTGAATGGTGGTATGACTTGGTAAAGGACCCTTCTCCGCTCGTGCGAGCGACGGCGCTTGAGAAAATGTCGCATGCCGTGCCGATCCCCGATGCGCTTATGACCGCGTTATGCCAGGACGTAAGCCGGCTCGTGCGAGTTGCCGCTGGGGCGACGCCTGGCGCCGCTACGCTCATTGAGTGTCTCGAAGCCCGCGGCGACTATCAACGGTCGATCGATCAAATCGCTTGGCGCGCAGAGGGGACGCTGACAGAGGCTTCGCTTGCGATTGCTGAAACTCGCGTGCTGGACGCGGTGGAATCGCTTCGTTTCGGTATGGAACTAGATCCCTTTGCCGCCGCGCTTTATTTGAATCTTGCTGACGTTTACCGAGGCGAGGGGAACGAGGCGGCTGCGGTCGCGACGCTGGATGAAGGGCTCACGCGGTTACCCGACGAGGGCTACCTTCTTTATGGTCGAGGGCTTGCCGCCGTGCGCGCTCGTGATCAAGAGAAAGCGCTCGACCTGTTTGAGCGAGCGGTCGCCGTTGAACCCGAAAACATCGATTTTGTCATCGCGAATGTGCTTCTTCTTGAAGCCCTAGGCGAGATTGAACAGGCGGTTTTGGTTCTTGATGCACGCTTTGAATCGCAGGCTATGCCGCCGCAGCTGATGGCACTCAGGCAACGCCTCTTGATGCAAAGCGCCCGAGGGCTTCTCGATTAAGGTGAAGGTAGGGCCAGAGGATTCAGGCCAATTGAGCCGGCCTTGGTGGGTCCGACTTAAAACTATCTAGATCGGTTTCGCTCACATACGCAACGAAGCGCTGTTCTTTGATTCTGTGCCATTTCAATTCTGGGCCATTTCGAAATAAATAGTTGGCCGAAATACCGCAGTAATGCGGGAAAGTTAAAGATCCGAGTGTCCGAGTTTTGGGAGAAGAACACCCAGAGCAGCGGAAGAGAAAGGCTCGAAATTCAAATGCGTTTTGAAGGCCAGATGAGTCATGTGGGGTCCTCAATTTCAACAATAATGTCAACAAAGCGTGACCCAGGTCGTGATAATAGTGATAAGTCGGGGCATACAAACCCAAGACCCATAACCAGTGGTCTCAGCCGGCAAGCGCGTCATCGGAGGACATTGGGTCGGTAGAATCGCCTTTTTATTGAAAAGATTATCAACCCAATAATTCCCAGCTTCTTATCGAGAATAAGCACTTGCTTCACAGGGTAACCTTCCGTAAATTGCGGGATGAGCGAGTCGGGGGGACTCGTTATTAGTATTCAATCAAATAGGGGAAACGATGATGAAATTCTCTCGGAAGGGAATCTCTCTTGCAGTGGCGACCTTGGTTGCGACGGGTGGTTACACCCAGATGGCACTTTCGGCTGAAGGTGACATCGAAGAAGTCGTAGTCACGGGCTCGTACATTAAAGGGTCACCCGAAGATGCGGAATTACCTATCGATGTGCTCACCAATGAGGACATGGAAAAGATGGGGTCACCGTCAGTGGTGGAAATGGTCCGTAACTTGGGGGTAACGGCGGCAAACTTGGGCGAAACCAACCAGTTCACCTCAGGCGGCCAGGCAAATGAAGGGGTGGCCACGGTCAACCTTCGTGGTTTAGGCGCAGCGAGAACGCTCGTGCTGGTCAATGGTCGACGACACGTCGGTACAGAAACAGCCGGTGTGGATATCAACGCCTTTCCGATGAATTCCATTGGAAGAGTTGAAATGCTCAAAGACGGCGCGGCTGCGGTTTATGGCTCTGACGCGATTGCCGGCGTTGTGAATTTCATTACACGAGAAGGGTTTGAAGGTTTTGAAATCGGCGGATCTTTCCAGGATATTAAGGGCTCCGATGGCGACTACACGGTCGACGCCATTTGGGGTACGGCTGGCGACGGTTGGAACTTCATGATTGCGGGCGAACACGGTGGTCGTGGTGAATTACCGATCAAAAACCGAGATTGGGCACTGGTTAATACTGATGTCAACCCCATTGCGGGTTGGTCTGGTATCGGTAACCCCGGTTTAAATGTTTGGTTCGCAGGGGTAGCCGCCGATCAGGATGCGAACGCGATTGTGCAACTCGCGGATGGCTCCACGGTCGAGCAGGTGCTCACGACCAATGCATCGTCGGCAACCAAAGTTTTCAATGATCCACAGTGTGCGGCGTTAGGTTCTCTTCGAACCGGCAACGGCCTCTGTGGTTTTAACTATGGTTGGTTCGATAACCTGATTGAAGAAACCGAGAGCAACAAAGTCTTTACCGAGTTCAATATGGACTTGAGTGATAGCCATCGCTTGCATATCGAAGCGCTGTACTCGGATGTTGATCTTCCTGAGTGGAAGACATCACCTAGCTACCCACCACAATCACTATACGGTGCCGATCGTGTCATCCCAAGCTATCATCCTGGTCTGCTCGATTTCATCGATCATTACGGTTTGACGTCTGCGGGTGGCGCTGCGGCCATTACTGAGGCGCAAGCCATTGCAGCGCTCAACACCACGGGGCTTCCCGAAGGTGCAAGCGTCATAGGGCTGGTCGGCGGTGCTGACGAAGCTGCAGCGTTGGGGCGTTTTCCCACTGCCTTTACAGTGAGTCGTGCCATGGGTGTTGCCGGCGCGTTTCTCACGGGTGAACCAGAAGCTGCAAGACGCCACACCGAGACGTCACGGTTTGCCATTGGGCTTGACGGTGACCTGTTTAATGGGGAGCTGTCATATGACGTGAGCTTGTCCTGGTCTAAGCGCAACCGCGATATTGGTGGTGCGGATATGTATGTGGAACGCATGGCGCTGGCTCTTAGAGGCTTTGGTGGTCCCAACTGTAGTTTGCCTGCGGTAACGCGAGATGCTGACGGCAATATCGAACGGATCGCAGATCCCGT
>Ga0255751_10005430_pt1 | contig 11350 bp, 10 predicted proteins | sample 071ome_20_FD_179951 | JGI IMG/M metagenome (GOLD analysis project Ga0255751, IMG submission 179951) | Coastal salt marsh microbial communities from the Groves Creek Marsh, Skidaway Island, Georgia - 071412BT metaG (version 2) | ecosystem: Environmental > Aquatic > Marine > Intertidal zone >...
TGCTAGTGCTGATGTTACTGGTGCTGCTACAGTTGGTGGTACTCTTGGTGTGACTGGAGATTCTACTCTGTCTGGAGCATTGAGTGCTGGAGCTTCTACTCTTGCTAGTGCTGATGTTACTGGTGCTGCTACAGTTGGTGGTACTCTTGGTGTGACTGGAGATTCTACTCTGTCTGGAGCATTGAGTGCTGGAGCTTCTACTCTTGCTAGTGCTGATGTTACTGGTGCATTGAGTGCTGGTGCTTCTACTCTTGCCAGTGCTGATGTTACTGGTGCTGCTACAGTTGGTGGTACTCTTGGTGTGACTGGTGATTCTACTTTGGGTGTCTTGAGTGCTGGAGCTTCTACTCTTGCTAGTGCTAGTGTTACTGGTACATTGAGTGCAGGAGCTTCTACTTTTGATAGTGTTGGTGTTACTAATAGTGCTACAGTTGGTGGTACTCTTGGTGTGACTGGTGCTGCTACTTTGGGTGTCTTGAGTGTGACTGGGACTTCTACTCTTGATAGTGTTGGTGTTACTAATAATGCTACAGTTGGTGGTACTCTTGGTGTGACTGGTGATTCTACTCTGTCTGGTGCATTGAGTGCTGGTGCTTCTACTCTTGCCAGTGCTGATGTTACTGGTGCTGCTACGGTTGGTGATACACTTGCTGTTACTGGTACTTCTACTTTGACTGGTGATGTAACTGCAGGTGCTGCTCTAAATGTAACAGGAAGTACTACTATGAGTGGTCCTGTTGTTGCTTCTAATATTATGAATGTTGTAGGTGCAACTACATTGAGTGATACACTTGAAGTGGTTGGTGCATCTACTTTGACTGGTGCAGTTTCTGCTGGTTCCAGTCTTGCCGTCACTGGTGCTGCTACAGTTGGTGGTACTCTTGGTGTGACTGGAGATTCTACTCTTTCCAACACGACTGTTGGTGGAACTCTTGCTGTCACTGGTGCTGCTAGTTTCTCGACAACTTTGTCCGGTAATACTGCCGATTTGTCCGGACCTGTTACTCTTCAGGATACCCTTGGTGTGACTGGTGCTTCCACCTTGTCCGGTGCTGTTACTGCTGGTTCTACACTTTCTGTTGCCGGTGCTGCAACCTTCTCTGAGACATTTGGTGTGACTGGTGCTTCCACCTTGTCTGGTCCCGTCTCCGCTGGTTCCAGTCTTGCTGTCACTGGTGCCGCAAGTGTTGGAGGAGATTTGTCTGTTGACGGTTCTATCATTGTAAAGGGAGATATGATTACCAAGAGTCAACAAGAAATCAACGTTGGTGATTCTCATATCTACTTGAACGCCGAAAACACATCTACTTCAGGTACATCTGGAGGTATTGTTGTAAATGCAAATGCAATGGCTAATCCAGAACAACTTGTAAGTGTTTCTTCCAGTGTTATCACTGTTGCCGCACCTACCGCAATTGCTCCTGATTCTATTATTCAAATCAGTGGATGTGAATCGGATGCAACCCTAAACGGACTTTATATTGCCGATGCAATTGCAGGTTCTGATATCACTATTCGTTCTATTGGTGTTAATGCTGCATTTGCAAAGACGAGTATTCCTGATTACGCCGGTGTTGGTGAAACCATCAATGTCACTCATGTATCTGTCGGACACTTGCTTATTGATGCAGCTCACAACACGATTGAATTTGCTTCTGGTTCTGCAGATACCAACTTTGACCACGGTGTCTCCACCAACTATATTAACTACACTGACCGTATCGAAAGTCTTGAATCTGGTCTTTCATCTAGTCTTGTCGACAATAGATCTAATATTCAAGTCATCACAAGTGGTGCAGGAGTTTCTCAACATCTTGAAAAACGTGTTGTTCGTATCGACTCTACGTCTGATACCGATGCTATTTACTTACCTCCTGCTTCCAGTGAAACAGGTGGTTCTGGAGACACTGCTTGGGCTTCATCCCACCGTGTGTACAACAACACCGTCAACCCTGTAATTATCTGGAACAACCCTACTTCTAACAGCAGTTCATATGTTGATGACGGTGGTGCTTTGTGGTCTACTACTTACTACTTTGATAAGGCTCAAACTCTTACTAGTATTGTGGTTGCCCCTGGTGAAAGTGTTCAACTTCAATATGTTGGAAACGGTATCTGGATTACCATGTAAATAATTTATAAAATACTTAATTTAATAATGTTAATAAATGACATTATTAAATTCATTACGATATATAAACCGATATACACCTATTAGTAATAATATGAAACATTTTACAGATTGTTTAACCAATGTTATAACTACAGATATGATAGATTTTAAACATATTATCAAAAAATCAGATATCCACTTTAATCCTTATGGTTATAGACGTATTCCCTTATATGATTTTGATAATATAAATGTACTCGTATTGGAATGGTTACCTAAAAGTTGTTCACCCGTACATGATCATCACAACAAAGGTTGTATTACAATTTTACTAAGAAATCAATTATCGGAAGATATTTACTGTAAAACAACTCATGAATTTTTATTCAAACAGGATTTAAACATAAATCAAGTGAATTTTATAGACAATAGTAAGTATAATCATTCCATGTATAACTCATGTGATGATATAAATTCTGTTTCATTACATATTTATCCTAAAATAAATGACTAAAATAGATATCTCAATGGATACATTATCGTATCTCAATATATATGCAAGTTTGAATAATTTAAACTTGGGTGATATACCCATTGATAGTATTATAAATATACTCAATATTCACGATATACCTTATACAATTAGTGATTGTGATGAAAATAAAGAAATCTGTTTAGTATACAATCAAGATATGATATTTGGTAATATCATAAACAGTACTAAAGAATGTTGTGTCTGTTTGGAAGATTTCAAAATAAAGAATAAAATCGTTAGATTATGTTGTAAACATATTCTTCATAGAGAATGTTTATTTGAAACGATTAAGTTTAAAAATTCATGTCCAATGTGTAGAAAACATATTCAAGTCTTTTTACGGTAAAGTTTCCGGTTCTTTTTCTTCACTCACTTGACTTGGACTTGATATTTGTTTTAAATCTTCAATCTTCTTTTCAAGGTAAAGATTATGTTCTGTTAATTTCACAATTTCCAATCTACATAACAAATCCTTTTTCTCTAGTTCATGATTTAGTTGAAGTTCCAAGTGTTCTTTAAACTCTTTTACTTTTTGTTGTACCTCGGTATCTATAGTCGTCTTGTTATATACAGATTTCTCCGTAAGTTTAGTGTACTCATCTTCCGTGATTAATCTGTATCCTAATTTTTTAGCACTACTTACCAAGTGTTGATACTTATACATTTCGAATGATTTATTTACCTTTTCTTTTTCAGACTCCAACCAAGTATTGAAAAGTTGTTTTGAGTTCCTCTCTACATCGGATATTGACATTTTTAATAAATCATTTAACTTTTAAATAGTTCTCCAAATTCCTCCACCCGAGTTTGTTGGTGTATATAATAAATGTGTATGTTCACCAATTGCTAATTCAAGTGGTTGAGTCAAACCATATACGTTTACATTTGATAAACTTATATTACTATCAGTGTCATTGATTATGATATGTTCTACTCCATTTTCAGGTGTTGTAGTACTATCATACAAAGTAACATCGGTTAATCCTGATGTTGTTCCAATAATTCTTATAGTTCTGTACACGATGGGTAAATCATATGGTGGTGTGTCAGCGGTATCATTTATATCATATTCTCCATATGTAACTTCTGCTGCATTTTTTGCATAATCATTAAATTGGTATTCATTGGAAAACGAATCAAATAAAAGAAATTGGTTATCTTCGGGTGGTATATCTGATACATATTTATTACGAATTTTGTTCGCATTCCATATATCTTTCTTTGCAACATTTAGAAATTTAGATACCTGATATATTGTATCTCGAATCGTCAAAGAATCGTTCATTATATTATTTTATTTGTTTTATCATAGATATTTTAAATCTCTTTTATAGTAAATTATTTATTTATAATCTTTAACTATTATAAATGAAAAGGAATTGTTTTCACCAAACTTATGTCCTATAATCCCTACCAGTATGAGAAATACACCATAACCATATGTATAACGTTGTTCTAGATTTTTAACCATTTATTATTAAGATATAAAATTTCCTTTTATAATTTTATGTGATTTGTAATTGGAAATAATAAAATCATCCACTGATAGATTTTTGATATCTTCAAGTGTTTTTAAATTATTCGAGATATCAAGTGTTGGAAATTTATAAGGGACACGTGATATTTGTTTTTTAACTTGTTCAATATGTTCTGAATAGATATGACTGTCACCGAGAGTAATATAAAGAAAACGAGGGGTTTTGTTTGTTATTTTAGCAATAATACTTAGAAACAGTGTATAAGATGCAATATTAAAGGGAACACCTAGAAACATGTCTGCACTTCTTGAATATGCAAACATATCGAGTGAATCATCTTTCACAAAGAATTGTAGAACGACTGAATGACAAGGAGGAAGTACACCTTCAAATAGTTGTGTTGGGTTAAATGCAGTCATTAAGATTCTTCTTGAGTTAGGTTGTGTGTTAATCAAATGAATGACATACGAAAGTTGGTCTATTCCATTTTCTTTTGGACATGCTCCTTCTTCATCATATGGAGCATTATAAAATCTCCATTGGTATCCATACATTGGTCCCATGACACCTTCACGTCTATTGTACATTCCTAATGAATCTAGAAATTCTCTATTTGTGTTTCCATTCCATATATTTACATTCTTTTCCTTTAGAATCGTCGTATCTGTATCACCACGAAGAAAAAACAGTAATTCTTCTATAATACCTCGTGTAAACATCTTCTTTGTGGTTAATAATGGAAATCCATCTCTAAGGTCAAATTTCATATCTTGTTTAAAAAGTGATAATGTTTTACCATTTCTACCCTCTGTTTCATCACCATGATTCAAAATAGTACGTAGTATATCGAGATATTGTTGTTCAGGGTGTTCTTGTGGAATTAGTTCATAATGTATAAAATCATCGTATTCTTTACAAGTAGAAATAGTAAAGTATCTAAATAAGTCTGTGTTAAAATATGTATCGACATGAGTGGCATTCTTTTTCATTATTGAAAGATGGAATACTGATATATTTGACAGATAGTTTAGAATTGTATGTTCATATACCTGTGCACCACCGATTATAACAACATCACCCATAATCAATACTTCATCAAGAGATGATATGATATCTTCACGTTGTGATTTGGTTCTGGAAAGTTGTATTACGGTTCTATTTACTAGGTCTGGTAACGTTTTGAACGTATTAGTTCCACAAACGACATTTTTACCCAATGTCTTCTCTTTAAAGAGGTTTAATTCTTCCTTACAATTCCATGGAATATAATTTTTATACCCGACACCACCGTTGTTATCCATTGCCATAATTAGTTCGAACATATTTACATTCTTGATTAATATATATTAATTTAAATCATTTTAATATATATTCATATTTAGTTATTACAATAATTATACTGCATATTTGGCTTGAGAAGGTTCCACAACATTTTGTGGTTCATCGATACGTTTTCCGGCGATATAGATTGAACCGGAAGTGGAATTAATCAACTCTGTTATTGCTTTTCCTTGTTCGTTACCTTCACCTGCAATTACATTTAATGCACCTTGTCTCAAGTCAATATTAGGTGACGCAGAAGGTCTAAACCAACCACAAGGTTCTGGTGCAATTGCAAGGTCACCACGAATTGGATCACCTTGCCCCCTGTTACGTTTATTTGGAAGAGCTTTAATAATACGAGGAACAACAACGGCGGAATCTTCTAGATCAGGTTGTGTCATAGTCGTAATGGGTGATTCATTATCTTGTAAATCATTATTAGGTTCTTGAGAAGTTTGTTCTGTAACTTCTTGTTCATAACCTTCATATAGTTCAGATGATATATCCTTTTTGTAAGAGCAATCATTTGCATAAGGTGTTTCCTGAGTTTTTGGAATTTCCTGAGGTACATATTCACTCAAGTCATTCCTCATACCTGGAATATAACCCCCTTTCTCATTCTCTAACATAATCCTATGTGTGGCGGCATGTTGAAATTTTTCCTTATTCGTAAACAACATCACCATACCAGTTACAAAAGATGCAACAGCTACGATATAATAGGGTTGGGCATTCTTTGAGTTTTTAGTTGAACCGAACCATGCAACCAATACAGACAGAACAATTAATCCATAACTTATGTTTTGCTTACTAAACAATTGTGTCATTTATTATATAAATTTCTAATAATATTTTTTTAAAAAAAAGAATGTCGGACGAATATGTTTATTTTGAAAATAAATATAGAAAAGTTTATACAAGAAAAAATGGAACGAAATATTTTATGTTTGAGAAAAAGCGTAAAGATATCGGTAATCTACAAATAAGTAGAGAAAATAGACCAAGTAGACCAAGTAGACCAAGTAGACCAAGTAGAGAAAATAGACCAAGTAGACCAAGTAGACCAAGTAGACCAAGTAGACCAAGTAGACCAAGTAGACCAAGTAGACCAAGTCAATGTAAACCAACGGAAGAAATGCATGTGAACGGTAAGTGTTATAAAAAATGTCCTGTTGGAAAAATCAGGAGTGTTACAACTAATAGATGTATAAAGTCACCTCGTCAACCATCACCTCCTCGTCAACCATCACCTCCTCGTCAACCACGTAGTCCTGTAATAGGTGATAGGATATCACTTGTGTCTATCCTACCATTTATCACTTCAAATCAAAAAATTCTTAATCATTACAATAATAAATATTATAGTACATCCAGTCATATTGGTAAACAATTGAATGCGTTATACAATGTTATATATAAGAATGTTTGGACTATAATCCAATTTTCTAAGAATAAAGAGAATGTTACTAATATGATAACAAAGGATGTCATCAACAATTATAATTTTACAGACGAGACAATTGGCATGTTTTATGTATATAATAAGAAATATGACTTTATACTACATCAATTAAATATACTAGAACAAACGGAAGGTAAAGACAATTTTACTGTAATAGTACATAATGTTAACAGAAATCCATTTCGAATATTAGATGTCGATTTGGAAAGATATATAATAAAAAATTTACGTAGACGACAACCACTCATCTTTATACCACAACCTGGAACTGCTAGACGGACACCTATGCGTGGTACTCCGGTTAATAGTATATTGGTGATGTTATATTTATCCCGTAAATATGAGAACATATCATGTATGACAGGTATTTCAAGGGTTATCAATAGTACGGTTGGTCAATTAAAAGACCAGAATATACTATTTACTGAATTTATGATTACATTAATAGGTAGTAAGATTTTATTAAATGCTAGTATCGTAAAAGAGATAAATGATTGTTTAATATCTAACCAACGATTTATTATTCTTCCACTCACACTTCGTGAATCCCGTTCCGGACCAGGACATGCAGGATTATTAATATATGATAAAAATACTCAAATATTGGAACGGTTTGAACCACACGGATATATTACTAATGTTAATGCACGTTCATTTGACAACAGAATCACGAAGAGACTTGAAAAAGCCACTAATATTAAAATCAAAAAATACTTAAAACCTATAGATTTCTGTCCAGCCGTATCATTCCAATCACTTGAAAGTGGACCTCGTCTAGCTAACGATCCAGAAGGGTTCTGTCAATCATGGATATTCTATTATATTGAATTGCGTATGCGTAATCCAAATATTGATAGAAAGGTTCTCATTAAACACACAATTGGTTACATACAGTCTAATCGTTTAGAATTTACGAAACTAATTCGTGGTTATTCATATATGTTACGACATATCAATACGATTGTACAATCAACTTCACAAGAGGATATAAAGGCAACGGATATTATTCAGAGATTATTACATTAAATGTTATAAATACACACGTATTTATAAATTAAGTATCAACAAATTCATATTCCGGATGAATTTTCCTGTGTTTTGAAAATATATTAAAGTAATCAAATATTTTAGTACAAAATGACAATCTTTTTCGTTTCTTGCATTGTGTTGTCTGACTATGATTCAGATTTTTATATCCGGGATTCTTTACCTTTGAAAAATCCATTTATCTGATACAAATATATTTCTAAATATCATAATATTAAATTTTAATTTTATCTAGTTTTCCACAACCATCATCCTGAATAACCAGATTTCTAGACTCGAACCATTCTCGTATAGAATTGCAAATCACTTTTACATTTTGTGTACCCCAGAAAGCTAAATATTTTATGTCTTCGTCTGTACTCGTATCCGTTAAATATTCTTTGATATACTTCTTGTTACTAACCATAGTCCGTAATTTATCAATTGGTTGGGATTGTAAATCAGTCCATTTGTTTCTTGTAATTACATCCAAAGAACCCAGTGATGGAATCGGAATTTTGAATTTTCGTATAATCATATCCAACAATTCGTCTCTTTTCCAGTTGTTACATCGTTTACCCGATGTTCGTTTGTGTTTTTTATCTGGAATGTTTTGTGAAACATCTCTAATACAAAATTCTCTATCAATCTTGAATGTTTCTGTGTTATATTTGAAAACATTTTGAACATTGTCTGGTAATACACCGAATACATTTCTATTTACAAATTTATTAGTAATAATGATATCCTGTTGTCTCGTTTCTCTCTCTTCATCTCGTAATGGTTCTCCTAGAAAATAATGTCTATAAATACTCCCTTGACGTTTTGTATGATCTTTTGTATAACAACAAGGTAAATAGTCAACTATATCTTTATTTGATAACGGATTATCACGAAGTGCTGGATATTTTGCATCTCTGTATTCACAAACATAATTACGAGGTATAACACCATTTGTTACAACTTTTGGATATGTCATTACCTGTTTACCTTGCGCACGATATTCTTCTACCTCATCATCCTCAATAATACTTGGTTGATGAGTACATTTAGGTGGATAACCGGGAACAAATACTTCAGGGGCGATATCTTTTAACTTTAATCTTCTATTATTTCCTGTTCTCATAGTTAATCGTTTAATAAAATTAGGAATAAATCGTGTGTAATATGTTTTTACAGTTTCGAATTTGTCGTTATATATCATTAACAGTTTCATAAATATTTCCTGAAAATCCTTAATTACTCGTGTGTTATTTGCCGATGTTATCTTTATACGTATATAATGTGTCCCATACTTGAATTCATTTGTAGTATCTTTATTGAGTAAATCAGAGTCTCCTCTTTCTGCAATCTTCGGAATGATGTTCGCTGTAATAAGACCAATGTTAGGATGGTTGAAATAGATGTATATTCCTGATTTTTTCTTACTGATTTTATCACTTTCATCCACATGAATCATATTAGAAAATAACATATCATTTGTAATCAAATCTAATATGACTTCTTTTGATAGTTCAAATTTAGGTACATAGAATACACCATTTACCTTCGTTTCTGTATAATCCGTAAGTGTATATGTAAAAATATCACGTAATCTATCTTGAAGAGTGAGAATATCTATAATATCTCGTTTAAACTCCATTTCAGTAAGTATTTTAATACTATCGTCCTCTATCGTGACGACTACGTTTAAGTAATCAGTGTCTTCTAACTTTCTTTCCGGTGTAATTTTATACTTGTTAACTTTGATAAGTATAATATTTTCAAATGTAGTAACCCAAGTAGGTAAAGGTGTTACATCTCGGTATATTTTGTATTTTTTATCTACACTTGCAAACGGAATGTCTTTTGTTAGTTTGATATCATTAAATACGTCAATGATAGAAATATCTCGTGAGTTTAATTTAAACTCTAGAACACTCTTTTCTAACTCGAAATCGGTGAAATTTAAGTTACTTTGTGTATTTTCAAATGTATTTATAATATCTGTATACTCATCGGATAATGTTTTATTTCCTCTAATACTATCGGTTAGTTTTTTATCTAACTCACGTCTGTTTTCCCATATTTCTAAAACATTTGGAATATCGTCTCCAAATACACCTAAACCTTCGAGTTCGGTTTGAAACTGTAAAAGAAGAAATTCTACCATCGAATTATCAACACCTAAGAAGGTTTGATTTTTTATGATGTATGGTACAAGTATATCATCAATTAACTGTAGATTAGTTTGGTCGAGTTTATCTTTGACACCGTTATACACATCTTCAAAATTATCAGTTTCCATTATGATGTCAAACAAATTGATGAACGATGTATTAGGATTTATATTCTCCCGGGGAGGTATACCGTTTAGATAGTATATAAATTTAGGTAAAGTGTTTAGTTTAGATGCAATTCGTCTTGTAATACTCTCTACAGTATCAAGTGAATATATATCTATTCCTAAATTATTAATTCTGTTCATATTTAATTATAAATAGAATAATATTTCATAAATACAATTTAGAATGATTACTTATAAAGAATAAGTATGGATAATAAATGAAACGTCAGAATAAAAATTCCCGACATAACATTTGTGATATTAAACAGGAGGTTATCAGTAGACTTAAATTCATTGGTAAAATTAATAAGGGTGAAAAAATAAACACATTACATATGTTTGTTCAACCGAGTGGTATATGTACAACGATATCGAGAACATTTATACATCAAGACAATAGAATGAATACGTTGAACTTCTGTAGAGATACTATACATAGATCATTTGAGTTATTAATTACGTTCGAAAGGTCGTCGGAATCTGCTGACTTGTTATTATATAACAATATGGTACAAGATTTGAAGAAAGCAATAAATGGACTAAATAACTTGAAACTAACCTATATTTCGGATACAAAATTTTGTTGTGACATGGACACTATGATTGAGGATATTACATCCAGAATTGATTTTGATGAGATTGACAGTATACATTCAAACTATGAAAGTACAAACTCAAATAGTGCATTAAGCCCACTTAAAGATAAATCAAACAAATAAAATGTCATTTGGAGTTAGAAATAGAAACTCTACTAAACGCAATACCAATATAGATATAGATTCGTTATTAAAAACATTAAATATTGGTAAAATTGATGAACAGTTAAGTTCTATCATATCGGGGACTGTGGAAGAACCACAACCAAATCCTGTTTTAGAAGAAGTGAAAGTAAGTGATACCACACTTGTAAATAATACAGAACAAAATATAAATTCAAAAATCGAGACAAGTGTTGTAGGTGAGAAAGGAGATGTCGGTGAGAAGGGAGAGAAAGGAGATGTCGGTGAGAAGGGAGAGAAAGGAGATGTCGGTGAGAAGGGAGAGAAAGGAGATGTCGGTGAGAAGGGAGAGAAAGGAGATGTCGGTG
>Ga0255751_10005431_pt1 | contig 11345 bp, 9 predicted proteins | sample 071ome_20_FD_179951 | JGI IMG/M metagenome (GOLD analysis project Ga0255751, IMG submission 179951) | Coastal salt marsh microbial communities from the Groves Creek Marsh, Skidaway Island, Georgia - 071412BT metaG (version 2) | ecosystem: Environmental > Aquatic > Marine > Intertidal zone > Salt...
TGGAACTGGAAAATAACCATTTGAAGAGCGAGAACTTCAATCTGCTCAGAGAGAATGAAAAATTGAAACGCAACAACGAGCGATTGCTCAAAGTTCAAGATACGATGGTAAACTTGCAACAAAAGCAGCAACAGCCACAACAACAAAATCTAAAACCGTCGGTATGGGGTCAACACTTAACCTCTATTCCATCTGCCGACGACAGTTCATCGCTCTCCTCGTATACCACTAATAACGGATTCGGGAGCAATGAAGCCCAAACGGGAGACGCATTCGAAAAGAACGAGTGGTTAGACAGTTTACTTAATGAGGAATCGACATCACAACGTCGTTCCGCCACGAGTATACCTCCGGGTTTTCAAAACTCCATTCATACCCCAGATAATGTCGAAGGACTCGGAGGCGCGTACAAGAAAACACTGAACGGATGGGGGCAACCCCCGTAAAACGTTATTTATAACTAATAACAAAGACTACTCCAAGTACCAGGTACCTACTTTACAAACATTAATTGATACATATCTTTCCCAGTTCCTCTCTCCATGCGCGCAGTTGAAAACTTTACTCACTGCACTTTAACACGTCAATCTTCATCGGCTTTTGCGACGGGTACGAACCGATAGCCGCCATGATCGTATCGAATTTTTCGCCTTGCACTTGCAAACGAATCATTTCCTCTCCCGATCCTACCGAAACGCCTCCGTAATCTTGAACGCGAGTTTTGATTTGCGCCGATATCGCTAAGATTTTATCTCCCGCCTGAATCAACTTCGTTTTAGCGCAATTGCCTTCTGGGACAACCTCGACTACTACAATTCCTCCCAAACCATCTTCTTCCAAAATCAATCCTAATGGCTTTCGTACTTCCACTGAGACGCGACTGCAATTCGCTGGAATATTCGCATCCTCTCCTTCTGACGATTTTACGACCATTATTTTATCGCTTCTGTTCTGTCCCTGCACACCGGTAACGATGCGCGATGAAAATGCGTATCTTTTTCTCTCCGAATGATTTTTCAAAGAAGAAGAAGAAGAACACGTAGCCGAGGACGAAGAAGTCACGCGCTGCTGATGGTATTGCGCAAACATTTTAACAACGCGAAAGATGATTTCGTTTCAATCTCGCTCGCGAAAGAATAAATAGGAAAGTAATGCGTGTGCGTGTGCGGTTTCTAATCAAACGCGCGCGCGTGTAAAAATAGTCAAGCATTTTTTTCACACACAAAAATAAATTAATAATAATATTAATTGAATGAGATCTCGGATGGTTTCATAAAACCAGCGTCCGATACGCATCGCACGCTGCACAAACCGTCGCTGCGAATCTCAACTCTCGTTATGGAGCCATTGTATAAACTAAACCGCAACCAAGCTTCTGGAGGGAGTTGCAACAATCGAAGGAGAGAGTATCGAATGACGTTTCCATGGCAGACCACGATTTCGTGGGTTTCTTCTTGCGCAGCGGGAGGAGAAGCGGGTTTCGCCGCCGCTTTTTTTACCGCTTTTGGTGCGGTCACTTTCTCTTCTGCTGCTGCATTCTTCGTTCTCTTCGTCTCGGTTTTTATCTCTTCTTTCGCATTCGGTATCGACTCGTTCTCTTTATCCTTCGATGCGCTCGGTTTCTTTGCTTTTGGGCGATGGAAGAGCCAGCGAAACCCAGCTTCGATTCGCACGCCGTCTTTCCAGTACTCGGCTTCCGATGGTCCACCGTAAGGCGTCCAAGTGTCTGGTTCAGGCCGAGTAGGGCCGCCTTCTCGTAATAAATCGGTTTTTTCTATCGTTTCAATCTCTTTAAAGTACTCGTCGCGTATGATTTGCGCGGTTTCCTCCGCTCGAGTCATCGTCGAGGAAATGATTCGTTTAGGAGTTGTGCCTTTGGGTATGATATCCCGAAGGCGTTTACCGGCTAACGAGGCTTGCCTCTTCCCTAAATCTGTCAAAGTGTGCTTTGCATCGTCTTTACCTTTCTGATTGAATTGCCCGTGTCGCACTAAATGAATGACGCGCGTGGATGTCGTTGATGTCGTCTGCTCGTTCGAGTGCAGTCGATCCCAGTTGTAATCCCACATTGTTGTTCTTTTGCTACTACTATTCATATTTCCATTTTCTTTCGTTACATTTCGCACGATGTTCTTGTTTTCGATCGCGCCTTCGCTCGAAGCTAACGTCGCCGTGGCGGCGAGAGCAGCGCACGCTGCCATTGACGTGTGCAATGTCGTGCGAAACGCTCTGTGCATCATTGTCACTCCTGTGATTTTAATGTAGTAAAAAAAGAACGAATACGATCGATGAGTACGAGGGTGGAGTTTTGAACGAAATCCACAAACACAAGTGATTGTTTTTCTCGATGAAATGATCCGCTTCTGTTTTGAACGCGATTTATCGATATCTCAGAGAGTATGGTCGTATATTCGTCCACATTGGGTGTTCGGAAAAGTTTTTGAGTTCTGTATATTTTATTCTTCACGGATATCTCGATCAATCGCGTTCAATAATCATTAACTTCCTCATCATCAAGCAAACAATCAAGCCCCGGTGCGCGTGCAATACTTTTAAAAAAGCAAGATCGTTTCATATATGCGTCAGTTCGCATCAGGTATGTAATCCTCAGCGTGCCAGGCACTCAGAGTAGGATTGTTCATAAAAGGTTTTTCGTCACCCGCATACGTAAACGCGCGTGCCATCACGCACACAGAGCCAAAAGCAAATACGAAAACAAATACGAATGTACCAGAAGCTCTAGGGATGAGACGTTACTGACAAACGAATAAACCGCTTTACTTAAGGGTTATTTTATGGACGCGGAATGGCTCAGGTTTGAATTTTTTGCACGAATGCGGTCAAACTCGAGTAAAGTGAAGCGCCCAAAAACGATAGCAACGATGAAGAATAACAACAACAGCGACAAAGAAAGAAGTCTCCATTCTCGAAATGTTTAGTTTCATGCTTATAGACCCTGAACAAGTCCGCAATCAAGTGAACTATGCCTTGAGATTATCTTTCATCGACTTCATTTTTTTCTTTGCAACGAGAACTCGCACAAACACACGCCGCGAAGCGAATAAAATTCTACGCATACACACGCGCATACATGATGAAATCAGGTTTCAAATGTTCTTCTCATAGCTTGCGCTCCGAAGGTGTCCTAAGATATTTTTTTGGAAATCATCATCTTTCATGCATGTGCACGTGTGTATATTGCGTCTTTGTGTCCGTCGAGTCGTTGTTCTCCTTCATCCAAAAGAAAAGAGAGTCTCGTACCTCCTGCGACGGAGAAGAAGAAGAAGAAGCGCGTCAGTATCCAACAAGAACAAGAGAACGAATCACCAGAGAGAAGAAGAAGAAGAAGAAGAAATGCACGCGCGCACGCCTCGGATTAACGAGATTCACAAGTTTTGATAATCAGATTATTAAGTCAGATGGTACGGACAAGTGTGCTTCCTCATTGGCGTCGCGCGCGAGAGAGAGCTCCTTCTCTCTATTTTCATCACCCTTTTCCCTCTCTTTCCAATCAACGAGAAGAAAAAGAAAAATGTCCAACGAAGACCGGGCGACAACGGGAGCGAACAATAGCTCCCAACAGAAGCGCTTAGAGGCGTATCGTTCGTGTCCATCTAGGCGGCGGTTAGCGCTGTCAAAGCCACGGGTTTGAAAGGCTTGACAGAGACTCTAATGACGCACCCGCCAAATACAAAAAGTATGATGCGTGAGAGAGAGAAAAAAGTAGTTGCGCGATGCGCTTTTTGCTCTCTCTCCGCTCTCAATCGGAAGAGAGAGGAAGAGAGAAAGAAGAATGCGCGCGAGACGAGACGAAAAACAACGCGGAGGAAGAAAGCCGTCGTCCACAAAAATGAAAAAAGAAGGAACATCTCGCGCACCTCTCTCGCTTCGATCTCGATATCGATATCGATATCGATGATGATGATGATGATGCGTGTATCAGTTTACTATTATTAGAATAATGAAGAAAAAATGGTGCACTTTTGGGTAAAAAAGTCCGTCTCTTTTTGGCGGCGGTCTCTCCATTCTTTTCGCGCGGTACAAAGAAACACACTTACACAGAAAGACACACATCACAAAACCCGTGAAAATGAGCGAAGAAGAAGAAGCAGCCACCACCACCACCGCGGCGAACGACAGATTGCGAATCGAAACAACCTTGGAAGCGACGAACGCGTACACGGGTCCGTTGGACGTCGACGTCGGGAACCTCCTCGTCTCGGAGACGACGAGCGTTTTGGAGCGCGAGAAATTCAGCCTGGAACACGGCGTGAGTTACGAGGAGAGGAACGAGAACGTGCGAGCGCACGCGAGAGACGTTTTGCAGAGATTGGTGGGCGATTTGTTCGCGCTGCCTTCGGAATCGGACGTGAACGGACGGTTCGCGCTTTTGCCACCCGGTACGACGAAATTTCCGAGGAGTTTGCCTTTACCTTCGCTGACTAAACCGAAGACGAAGTGGGAGCAATTCGCGGAGGAGAAAGGGATCAAGAAGAGAAAGAGGAGCAAGATGGTGTTCGACGAGCAGCAAGACGAGTGGAAGAGGAGGCACGGGTACGATAGGGCGAACGATTCGACGAAGATTGCCATCGTCGAGGCAAAACTTTCGAGCCGAGCGGGCGAGACGGAGGATCCGTTTTTGAAGGAGAGGAAAGATAAGAAAGCGAGAGTGGAGAAGAACGAGATGCAGAGGAGACGGAATCTAGGGGAGCAGGTGAAAACGAAAGGTATGGAAGCGTTACCGGCGACGTTGAGGTTAGCGATTGGCAATACTAACAATAATAGTAATAGCAATAGTAAGAAAGGAGGAGGAGGTTCGGCCGATCGGGTCGGCGCGAAGAGTTTGAAGAGTAAACAGTTGGTCAAAGACGTGCAATATAAAGTGGCGACGTCGACTGCGAGCGTTGGAAAGTTTAACGCGCCAATTCCTGGCGACGAAAAGATCAAAGCCAGAGGTAAACGACGATCGTTTGCGAGCAACACGGCAAACACCAAGTCGAAAGAGAAAGCGTTTGTCGAGAAACTCATCCAACGCGAAAAAATGAAAAAGACGGGCGAAGGCGTGGACGGGGGATTAGCGGCGAGAAAGATGCAAAAAGAGCAAGAGATGGAGAAGAGAGAAGGGAAAAAGCAGAAACTAAGAGGAGGAGGAGGAGGAGGAGGTAAGAAGAAGAAATAAGTTTATGTATGTAGCCGGTGGTGCTCTGTCGTATATCGTCGTCAAATAGAACGAGAAACGGTTTCGAAAGAGCACATACGTGTAGTTAGTATCGATTATTGCAAAAAAAAGAGCATCAAAATCCACGCACCGCGAATAATTTCTTTTCACCCTCTCTCACACATCTTTTCTCTTTCGATAAAGAGCTTGATAAAGAGCTTACCTCGCATCGAATCATCGACAATCTCTCTCGGAAAAAAAGCAAAGCAAAAGGTCGTGTTCGTGTTATTTAGGGTATCATAAAATCTAGAAGAGATTAAAAGCAAAAAGCACTTCGCATGGCGACACACGGCGCGGCGAACGCGGGGGCGCAAAAAATAGGTGCCTATGAGAATTGAACTCATGACCACAGGATAAGGTGCAAAATTTGGCTGTTTGCAATCCTATGCTCTACCACTGAGCTAAGACACCATTTTTTTTCACCAGATTGAATGCGTCGGAACCTTTGTAACATCAACCCTAATCGCGGCGGAAAGAAAATTCATCTAACATTTTTCAGTAAAACCCTAAACGTTTGTTTTTTTTTCGTTGTTGAGGCAACTTTTCTCTCGCGAGTAAAACCGAGATTGCGTACATTTTTCCCAAAACCGACCGCGATTGCGTACCCTTTCTCCATTTATACCACGCAAAAATAGTAATCATCAATATTTTATACCCTTTTTCCACATTCGGCGTCAGAACCAGTCCTCTATTATTGTCTATCGAGGAACGAAACGAAACGAGAGAAGTCTACAGCGTATAAATAATCTAAAAATATTTCTTATTACTCTTCTGATGTTGCTATTTATAGTAGTATAATATGCTTATGGTGCCTGCTTTTATTTAGTGCTGCCTTGCTTCACGACGCTCGCAAAGCTCACCTTCATTTTCTTCGCTTTGCCGTGCTCTTCTTCTCTCGTCCTCTCGCTTTCTTTGTTGTCGTTTATGCTACCTAATAATAAATCTTTTTCTTCTTCTTCTTTGTAGACCGTCGGCGGCGGCGGAGACACCGCTTTTTTCGTCGCGTTACCATTTTCTTTCTTTTCTTCTTCAACTTTTTCTTTTTCTTCTTCCGTGTGTTCTTCTTCTCGAGCTCTTTTATTGTTGTTAGCGTTACTGGCAACATTATTTTCGGGAGCGGGTTGCGGCAAACCGGCCGACTCAAACGCGCTCTCTTCGTACTTTCCACCTTCCGGCAAGGCCCAACTCGGTACATCTTTCTTCCGCAAAAGCTTGATTTGGACCCCCATGCCGGGCTTCCAATTCACAGTTCCCGTCGCTCGATCGATGTAATTACCAACCGTCATTTGAAAGTTTTCAATCGCCGGGTTCAAGTTGATTTTTTTCTTCTCACCAGCCGCCGTCGTCGTCGATGACGGATTCGGAAACAACCCAAAAAAGACGTTGCAGTGCACCTCCTTGTCTTTTTCTGGATCGTAAAACTTCTTCACGCCCGGGTGCGCCATCATCGCGCCTTCCGAAAACGTCTCCACACCTTGCACTAAGTTTTTCAATCTACTGCCGACCCAACCTTCCCATTTTTTGAAATCTTCTTCGTTGTCCGCGGTAATGATGAGTTGTAAATACGTCTTATACTTTGCGAAAAAATGCACGTCGGACCACACGTCCGTCCATTTCGCCTCGCCAATCAACACTTTCCCAGTCACAATCTTTCCCCTCTTGAATTCCCTCTTCAACACCTCCAACGTGGACGAGCTAACGTTGAACGTCGAATTCTGCGCCGGGTACGCCGGCGTGATGATTTTCATCATCTGGTACCGTTCCGCTTTGTTCACTCGTTCGTCCCAATGTCTCAAACCGGGAATTTGATCCTTCGGCGCGATGTCTAAACTCGTCAACATTACCGGCGTTGTCCACACCCAATTGTCCCAAATCTGGAAAAACGAATACACTAACATGGAAGCGCTCGCGTTGGGATATAACTGGCACACTCTGGCGACCAAAATCGCCAAGTTCACACCGCCGAAGAAGCCGACGACGTTGGAATACACACCTCTTCTCGCCGCCCACAACCTCAGCGCTCTCAAAGCGATCCTATACTCCGAATGGTTCGTCACTAACTTCAACAAACTATCCGCCACACGACAACCGGCTAACGATTTCACCCCGGCATCGTCTAAACCGTGTAAAATCTTCGCCGATAAGACGTCTAAATCTAAAGGTACGTTCGAGTACCCTGGTAAGGAACAATACGCCACGTCAATCTCGAAACCTCTAAACTCCGTCTTCAATTCCGGCACGACTGCATCTGGCACAGCCACAATCTTCTCCGTCCCTTCGTGTTTCCTCATGTAGTCGTAAAACGACCCGGCATAATCGTCCTCTTCATAGCCGAAAAAGTCCTCCGATCGATCGATGTGCTTCGGGCCAATGACTAAAGAATCGATATCCGCCGCCGGACCGTGCACCCCGAGTCGATAGGAACCAAACGTGTACAAGTTGCACCGAATGGACTCGTCCGGGTGGCCTTTCGATAACGATCGAGTCCGGATCCAATCTTGCAGCATTTCGTTCAGCTCTCCTAAAACTTCCTCTCTTCTCGTGCACTCGCTTGCCGACTCGTACACGTCTTCCAACTTTAACAAAGAGTCCAACTCTTTCGTTCGCTTTACATCTAACGCGTTGCTATTGTTGTTGTTGTTATTATTCTTGTTACTATTACTATTATCATTCGTACTATTCTCCGCGTTTCCATTCGTCTTTCCATCTGTTGTCGCTCGTCGTCGTTTCTCGCTCTCCTCCTCGCCGTCGACGACCCCCAAAGCGCCGTTTTTGTCGTCCTCGGTCATCATCATCGTCTTCCTCTTCTTCGGCGCTTTTTGAGATTCCTCTCTCCCAAACTCGAAAGAGAGAGCGAAAGACGCGAGAGAAGACGAGCGCGTTCTTTTGAAAAAAAAAATCAGAGAGAGAACGACGACTTCTCCTTTCCTCTTCTCTCTCTCTCCTTATCTTCTTCTTTTGCCTCGCGTCTTCTTTCTGCGCGCGCGCTTTTTATTTAACGCGGAGAGTTCTTCTTTTCTTCTTATTCTTTCGAGGCGAGAATTTTTTTCAAAAACACCGAAACCCTAAACAATTCCATGTTTGTTGTAAAAATCAATCGAAAAACTTTCACATCAAAGCGTCGTCGGTCCGCGCGTTCCCGGGGAAAAAAGGTACCTCTCTCCCCACCCGCCTTGTAAAGAGAACGCGCGCGCGCGCGGAGAATGATCCCACACCGAGTGCTCAATAGCAACGCATCCGGTAATAAAAAATGGTTCCGCTCGGTGGTGTTGATTTTACTTCTGATGAATCTCATGTGTTTCTTCGTTCGCAAAAGACAGTTGAGATACGAAAACAACAACAGCAACAACAACGAAAGCAGCGGGAAAAGAAGTGGCGGTAGTGGCGATTTTCGCGATTTTCCGGCAGGAGAAGAACAACACCGTGGTAAAAGAGATGATGCAGTCGCGACGTTGCGCGCGATGGAGCGAGAGCCGCGTTTTGTTTCGTCTTCCTTCTCGTCACCTCCACCGCCCAAATCTCCTCCGTTTCCACCTCCTCCTCCTTCGCCTCTGAAGATTAGCCCGGAGTGCGACGCGCACTCGTCGACGATCCAACCGCGAACGGAATACGCTGGGGATGTCGTGCACTGGGGAGATACGAATGATCAGCCGAGCGTGGAAGCGTGCTGCATGCAGTGCACGATGACGAAAATGTGCAACGTGTTTGTGTACAATCCACAGACGAAAAAATGTTGGTTGAAGAAACAGAAAGAATTGTACGAAAACGTCGAGCCGGGGACGATGGCGAAAGGGGATAACGTCGTGTGGACGAGCGGTACGATTGGACCGTACAGGAAAAGAGCGGAGGTTGGGAAGGACGGGGTGAGGAAAATGCAAGATATCATAGAGAACGAGAAGACGAAAGTAGTGGACGCGAAGAGAATAGAGCCGAGTTTACCAATCGGCCAAGAGACGAGGAAGAGAGAGTGCGGGTCGCCGGCTGTAGATGGATACGCGCACGTCAAGCCTCCGTGTCTGGTGAATTCAATCACGAATAAAGAATTCGATCGCACGGAAACGAGTAGATTAGAACAAATCGCGTGGATTGAAAAACACGCCTCGTACGATGGATTAGCCGTGAGATGGGGGATCGGGCACAAAGCAGCCACGGCGGAGGAGTGCGCGCAAAAGTGCCGAGAACACGTTCCAGGGAGAGGCGGTGGCCCATTCAATGATCTCCCGTGCAATGCATTTGCCTGGTGCGACATTGCGAACGACATTTGTTTCGAACCGGATGCGCACGTGCACACGGCAGGAGACTGTTGGTTAAAATTCACCGAAGTTCCCGAACGCGTCGAAGTCAACCAAAGAGGCGCAAACGACGATCCGTTCGATGGCTTTCTGAACGATAACAAGTTGTCGTATAAAATGCGACACGTTCAAGCGCCAGCGAAAGCGCACTGGACCAGTGGTGTTTTGTTACCGCGAGGATGGATCCCTTCCAACGGCACTTTAGGACCTAGAGCAAAATGGTAGTTTATATTTATTAGTTTGTTTGTTTGTTTGCAGCACGAAGGATGACGATACACTCCTAAAAATCTAAGTCTCTACTACACTACTAACACTAATACTATTACTACTCACATTACCGTCGTCGACAATCCATCATCTCTCTCTCTGGGAATTGCTCCGTCACCATTGTCATCGTTGTCCGTGTCTTCGTCTTCTACTCCTCCTCTCCTCCTCGCCTCCGCGATTTCCTTGTACGCCTCTTCCTCTCGCGCGTACTCCATCTTCCTCTTCTCCGCGTCCACAAACATCAATCTCGGCGTGTTTTTCGTCTTCAACATCCCTCCGACGTACCCTTTCAACCTCCCCGCGTTCGCTTCTAACCTTCGCATCAAACTTTCTCTTCGATCGTGAAACGGCGTCGTGAATAAAACTTTGGCCAATTTTCCATCTTTCGTCACGTGCACGTCCAAAATATCGATGCCGAAACCTTGAAATTGGTGAAACATTTTCGGCGATTGAATGACGGCAATCAACGCCTTGCGGTATTTGTTCGCGTTTTTTATCTGCAGCTGGTCCGGTACGTCCGATGATGATGATTTTGATGAAGAAGAAGACGACGAGAAGTGTCTCGATGTCGTCGTCGTCGTCGTCGTCGTCGTCATCGCGGAAGCCGTTAGTAGGGGAATTGAATGCCCGTGGCACCTTTTACCACCATTGCCGACGCCGCTGCCGCTGCTCGGCGACGAGAAGAAGGAAGCCGTCAATCGAGAAGAAGAAAAAGAAGAAGAAAAAGAAAAAGTAAAAGAGACGACGCGTTGAACGAGTCTCTGGATCATCGTAGCTTTTTTGTGATGCGCGCGCGTTTTCGGTGATGTTTTTATTAGGTATTTCCCTCATTTAAAAAAAAATGACATCAATACCACCACCACCACCTTCGATGACGATGTCTCCAACCGAGCGACTCTGCAAAGAGTGGCTCTCCGCGGGCGTCGGGTGCGCGCTCGCGGATACCGCGTTTAACCCGCTGGAGGTTTTGAAAGTTCGACGACAGATTCAAGCTTCATCGTCTTCATCTTCTTCTTCTTCTTCTTTACTTTCTGTTACGAAAAACAGTCAATCGAACGCGATGCGTTTAGCGAAAGCGGCGATCGCGGAAGCGGACGGGTCTTTGATGAGAGGATTATGGCAACCTGGATTGTTGGCGACGTGGATGCGGGGGTTGAGTTACACCGGGTTTCGGATCGGTTTGTATCCAACCGTGAGAGATTATTACGCGGAGAAGATGCTGACTCGAGGGAAAGATACATCATCCTCTAGGGGAATGGATAACGATAACGCGATTGCGAGCGAAAGCGAACAGTTCGCGGTGAAGCTATTAGCGGGTGCGACGACAGGGGCGATAGGTTCGGCGGTGTTTAACCCGATAGATATAGTGAGGATTCGCATGCAATCGCAACCGTACAGAGATGTTGTTTTAAGTGACAGTAGGGGTGGATTTCAACAGAAGACGACGTTTTACCCGTCCACGCTTCGAGCGTTTTCGATGATTGCGAAAGAGGAAGGGGTGGTGAGAGGATTGTGGAGAGGAGTTGGAGTGTGCGTGGCGCGAGCGAGTTTGTTGAGCGGGTCGCAGT
>Ga0255751_10005450_pt1 | contig 11329 bp, 1 predicted proteins | sample 071ome_20_FD_179951 | JGI IMG/M metagenome (GOLD analysis project Ga0255751, IMG submission 179951) | Coastal salt marsh microbial communities from the Groves Creek Marsh, Skidaway Island, Georgia - 071412BT metaG (version 2) | ecosystem: Environmental > Aquatic > Marine > Intertidal zone > Salt...
GATGTAATTAATACTTGAATGCCAACTGAGCTATCCATTATTTATTTTTCCATTGAGTCCAGAAGGCATTATTTGCCATCATTTGTTCGTATGTAAATCGTTCAAAGCGTTTATTCAAACGACCTTTTCTTATACCAGAAAGTTTCACTCTAATAACATCAGGAACATTTTGTTCAAAACTTATATGAAGATTATGACCTTTAACATTCAATCCACAAATACAAGGCTCCGAAGTTGTATATGATATTGGCTCAATAGAATTTGGTTCACAAACATAAATATAATTATAATCAATAGGAGTTATTAATTGTTTTCGTTTGTTTGGTTTGATTACCATGATTTCATCAAATCTAACTTCCGGCATTTCTACACACGCTAAAGCTATATAACTATTTTTATCAAAAGCTTCTACAATTGCGTATTTATCTCCAGTAGGACCAGTAGGGCCAGCAGGACCAGCAGGACCAGCAGGACCAAACGGACCTTGAAAACCTTGATAGCCCCTTGGGCCTTGAGGGCCTGTATATCCTTGAAAACCCCTTAAACCTTGAGGGCCTTCTGGGCCTTGTGCGCCTGCTGGACCAGTAGGACCTGTACTACCATTAGGACCTGTATATCCTTGATAACCTCTTGGGCCTTGAGGGCCTGTATATCCTTGAAAACCCCTTAAACCTTGAGGGCCTTCTGGGCCTTGAGATCCTGTTGGACCAGTAGGTCCTGTTGCACCTTGAACGCCTTGATATCCTTGATAACCTCTTAAACCTTGAGGTCCCGTAGGACCTTGTGCGCCTGCTGGACCAGTAGGGCCTGTAGCACCATTTGCACCACTAGAACCGGAAGTACCAGCAGGACCAGCAGGACCAGCAGCTCCTTGAGCTCCAGTTGAGCCTTGAAAACCTTGAGCCCCGGCGTTTGTAGATTCAATAACATTACCAGAAGCATCGACAGCTAAATATCTAGTTACTGTCCCTGTAAAAGAGCCGGAGCCATAATTATTTAATCTAAGGGAGCCATTTGTATTTAGCGTCATTCTGTCTCCGCTGTAATACCACCTTATCGCAGAAGTTTGAGAATCTGTGTATAAACCATGAAACCAAACCGTAGCATTCCCGGCTCCGTTAAACCATATTCCAGAGCCACTGCTATGTCTTCCAACTTGTAATCTTCCATTTGTTATAGAAATAGAATCTTGATTGCTAGTAGATCCTGTTACAATTAATTTACCAGTAACTAATGAATTACCACTTACATGTAATTTTTGAGTAGGATTCGTTGTTCCTATACCAACGCTACCACCGCCAACATCAGCTAGTATAACATCTGCTCCAGCTTTACCAGCTCTAATATATGTATCTTCGCTAGTACTATAATTAAAATGTGAAGTATAAGTAGTGCCCCTAAAAATAGCTGTTCCCGCATTAGTTGTATTACCCCTTATAACATCTAATGTTGCTGACGGAGTGCTTATTCCTATACCAACTTCATTAGTTGCAGCATCAACAAATAACATATGATCATTTGTATCGCTTTCTACTCTAAAATCACAATCTTGACCGTCTTCATTAACAACGACCTGATTCGCTGTCGTAATAAAAACTGTACCCAAAGTAGTGTGGACTAGATTCAAACCGTGAGTATCAAACCCATCAATTCTTAATCCATAACCATAACCGTCTAAACTAATTTTTTGCGCCCAATCTGCATCGCTATTATCATAAATATATAATTTAGCATCAGCATGAGTAGTTGAATATCCTGCTCTGGTAATTCTTACCTGATCTACATTATCTGTTAAATTGGCTAAAATTAATCCGCCACTATTAGGCACGGTAAAGTTTTGACTTGTGCCGTTATCTATTCTCAAGGCGTATCTGCTAACATCGTAATTATCAACTCTAATATACGCACCATAACCCGTTGCAGAATCATTATGCAGATGAAGAATGGTAGCGTCAGCACCTGTATAAAGGTTATACTGCCTACCTCTAACATCTAGTTTAGCAGAACTAGGACTTGAAGTACCTATGCCAACATTACCGTTACTTAACATTACAAAATTATTACCAAAATTAGATTTATACGCAGGTGTTACTAATTCACTTCCAGTTGCAGTAGCATCATTAGTGTCCCAAGTCCATCCGTTTGCATAAGCATCTGAATAAGCGCTGCTATACATACTTTCAACATACAATTTAGGCCAATAACCCGGAGCAACAAGCACTATGCACACTTTTTTGGTTCCAGAGCTATCCCAATCTTCTGCTGATAATTTAACTACTGGCGCATACGCACCTGAAGACGATAAAGCTGAATTATAAAAAGTGCTATTCCAATAATGCCAACCTACTGTAAGGCTGGTCATTTGTGCTGAACCATACTGAAACCCCTTGATATTAACTGTAAAATCTGCAGAGCCAGAGGCAAACGGAATTTTTGTGCGTATTTTTATGAAACTAGGCGTTGATTGAGAATTGATATCAAGCCCAATAAAGGTAAGCTTCATGCCGTCTCCGCAACTTAGTTCACCATTTACTGATAGATTTACAGTAGGAGTTGTAGTATTTATACCCACAAAACCGTTATAACCAATTCTAAGTCTCTCACCATACTCACCTGTACGACCCGTGCTAAAAGCTAGCCCAGCACGACCGTATACACCTTCTGCAATAGATGTGACTGCCCCACAAATATGAGGTGAAGTTCCACTTGCATCGTTGTTTTTAAATCTAATTTCTCCAATCGTATCACCATCAGCGAGCACTGTTGTTTGCGATTCGATTAATATAATTGGAGAAGTGGACTCAGAAATATGAAGTTTAGTCGAAGGACTTGTAGTGCCTATGCCAACATTACCTCCACCGTATGCCAAAACTACATGATCGCTTGAATACCAGTTTAATGCCGCTCGACCAGTACCAGCTCCGCTAGAGTCCATTATCAAATAACCACTGTCATCTGTGGCTGCTTTAATTGATGCGTTACCAGAATATCGACCTAATAATAATGTTGGGCTACCAGCTGTAGCATCAATATACGAATTTCCAGCAACATGTAATTTGTAAGACGGCAATGATGTTAAGCCAACCCCAAAAGAGCCTTGCTGTATAACTATAGTATCTCTTAAAAATGTTCCTTCTGACATAATATTAAATCATTCTTCTAAATTTAAATGTATAAGTGCTTGATCCTGATGCTGAGTAATTCCCTGCTATTTGTAATTTTAATATGCTAGAGCTTTGTGTTAATGTTCTTAAATATAAATATTTATCATTGTCTGCATGACCAGCTCGATGCAGTATAATTTCGCTGCCGAAGTTTGTATCATTTGTTCCGCTGCCATACCAACTCATTGTCCCACTGTAATAAACACTATATTGTCCTCCTCCTACGCTATAATCATTAACAAATAATTGAACAATATAAGTTCCTGTAGCTAAATCACCACCGTCAATTCCTGTATCACCCCAACTTGTAGTAATTGTTAATGTTTGACTAAATGTTGATAACTGATCAATATCAGTACCAGAAGTCATGGTTAAACCTTGGTGCTTGATATTTCCATTGACTTCTAATTTTTCAGTAGGGCCTGATGTTCCTATGCCAATATTAGTTCCATTATCATAAGCAATAGAATTTCCTATAGTGTCCGAATCGGTCCATTTAGGAATATAATTTGTGGTTCCGGATCCATCGACTTGACCTGCACCAACTGCTGTTTCAATAATATTGCCGCTAGAGTCTACGGAAAGTTTATAAGCAGGAGTTCCTGTGAAGCCGCCTGAACCATAATTATTAAATGCAATTTGACCTGTTCCAAAAATAGACATATTCGTAGTGCCACTAACGCCACCATCTTTAAATCGAATATGTTCGCCACCACTTGTTGCTATAATTAAATGGTCCGTATCGGTAGCTTGAATAGAACCTCTTTCAGTACCTCCAGAGGAAAATAATCTTAATGTGCCACCGCTATTTATTCTTATGTCACCATTGACATCTAATTCGTAACTAGGAGCTGCTCCTATGCCGACATTACCAGTTTGAAAATAATGATAACCTGTCGCTTTATAAGTATTATTTCCACCATCTGTTATTACTACCTCGTTATTACCATTATTTCCACCTCCTCGAAGGTAAGCAGAAGAACCATCTTTTGCGCTTATATAAGTATTTCCATCAGAAATACCACTAATTATCATATAGTCATATACTCCAGTCATAAAGGATGTTTTCATTCCCATATAACTATTAGAAAGACTATAAGCCGCTCCACCTATTAATATTCCATGACTTGCACTTGTAGCTCTAACACTTATAGCGTCATTATCAGGAGTAATAACTTCTAATTTGTAAGAAGGAGTTCTAGTTCCTATGCCAACATTTCCATCATTTTTAATTGTTACTCTATAAGCTGTAGTATTATCATTATAAAATTCTAAACCATACGATGTTGCTCCAATTTGCCAACTGCTTGCTCCTATCCATTGCGACCAAACGTCTCCTCCAGAGGTGTTTTGAGTTTTAGCAAAAATACTACCGGAAGCACTAGCTGCAGAAACATGTAATTTAGCAGTAGGACCTGTTGTTCCTATGCCAATATTGCCGTCTTGCAAAAATGTCATTGCATCAACAGGACTACCAAGATTTTCTGATCTTATGTGAAGTTTATTATCATTACCGCTCCCAGTGCCGTAATAGTACAATCTCCATCCATATCCAGTTCCATTACCTCTGTTTCCTATATATATAGCTGCATCAGAGCTAGCTAACCCATCTCCTCCAATATACAAATAATCTGTCGATGCTGGTGATGCGTTTGCACCAGTGGTGATCATTTGTTTGCCAATAATATGAAGATTAGCAGAAGGAGTCTGGGTTCCTATACCAACATAACCCGCATAACCAACAGACATTATATTTGTTGGAGTGGCGCCACTAGTGTAAGCAACATTAAAATCAATTCTGGAATCTGTGCTGCTGTTCCAATAATTTAATATTTGATTTCTGTAATTGTTTGTCGAGTCATAGGTAAATTGAATACCTCCTGACTGAGCAGAAGATACTTGTAATTTATGTTGAGGACTTGAGCTTCCTATGGAAACATTTCCATCTGATTGAACGCGAAATCTTTCAGTACCAGCAGTTTGTATTATAAAATGTCTGGCTGTAGTTCCAGCTACAGCATCGCAGATATTAAATGCGACATTAGAGTTTTCTGTAGATGTAACATCTAACCTAGTATCTCCAGTAGTATTTCCTATTGATAGCCCTATAGATCCACTTGCAGCTTTAACATTTAATTTACCAATAGCACCTTGAGTGCCTATGCTAACATTAGTTCCATCATCATATATAACAGAGTTGCTTATTGTGTCTGAATCGGTCCATTTAGCTAAATAGTTTTCAGTACCAGATCCATCAACTTGACCGCTACCAACCGGCACTTCGATAAGATTACCACTAGAATCAACAGTGAGTTTATAAGCAGGCGTACCACCTGTTTTACCTCCTGATCCGTAACCGTTAAATTGTAAACCTTGTGATGTGTCAATTGTGATGCCGCTCAAATTATTAGCTTTTAAAATAAGCTTGTGATTAGAAGTTGCCCCAATATAAACATCTCCAGAAACTTGAACTCTATAATTAATCGAACCGTCAGTGAAATCACTATACGCATTAGTACCGCCAGTAAATCTAGCAACTGGAGTATTAGATCCTGCAGAAACATCTAATTTGTAAGAAGGATTTACAGTTCCTATTCCAACATTTTGAGAATTTCCCGTAAATACTCCAACATCATCTAAATCAATAGCAGTTGTCCCGGTGGTAGAATATCCGGTATCTTGTCTTATAAATCCTTCGCAATAATAAGCTTGAGTGTAGCTCTTACTGGTTCCTGTTAAAAAGAAATCTGTTGTACTGGCGGTACCAGATCTGTTTACGTAGTCAAGCGTAACATTTATTGCAGCATTACTTGTACCGCCGCCTTCAACTGAATAAGCGATACTATTTGTTCCACTAGCATTTTTAACTGAAACGCGTACAACTCTATGAACTTTCTGCATTCCATCATACAGTGTAACCTTAAAACCGCCACCGTCCCCGTTACCATACAGTACACAAGATCCAATATAAGTTGTCCCAGTGCCAAGTGTGCTTTTAAAACTATTATTATAAAACTGATTTAATCTAGTGGTAGTTGCATTAACATGAAATTTTTCAGATGGAGTTGCTGTGCCTATACCAACTCTATCTGTACTTGCATCCACAAATAAAAGATTTGCGTCTGTGTCTCCTCCGATTCTGAAGTCGCAATCAGCAGTTCCAGAATTGACTACAATTTCACTTGCTCCTAAAGTAATTTGAGAAATATTGCTATTGCCCCCAGATCTCAAAATAAGTGACCCACCAGTTTTAGCCGATAGATATGTATCAGTAGATCCAATAAGTAGCGCATAGTCAGAGGTTCCAGTCCAATCACTATTTTTGATACCAGTATAAGCGTTGGAGGCGGAGTAGGCAGTATGTCCAATCTCTAAGCCAATTCCACCACTCTGACCAACTCTCATTGAACCACCAGCAGGATGTTCTACATTCAATTGATAGGCACCCGCATCAGAAAGACCTATACCCACGTTACCGTCAGCTCTTTTAATACTGAATGCAACGTTGCCTACTGAGCTATTATTATGATTTCTTATTAGAAAATTATTTGTAGCACCTCCTGCAGTTCCTCCATCAGTAGTTAGGGTAAAACCATAACTCATCGTACCAGAATAAACTGATTCAGCTAGTTCTATTCTTGATGTGTGATTTGTTGACCCACCAATACGTATTGTTGTAGAACTATTATCCGCAGTTCCACCTAATACATGGAATTGTCTTTCAGGACCTGTAGTACCTATACCGATATTGCCACCAGCAGCTATACGCATTCTTTCGCCGTTATTATTACCAAAAATAATTGGATTATCTGTTGTTCCGGTTCCAATGAGCAATCCATTAATACTGTCTTGAGCCAATATTTCAGAATAATTAGCTAGAGCAATATTATATCGATATGCTGCTGTTCTACCTGAACCATGATTAAGTATGTAAAATAAATCATCGGAATTATTTTTGAGGCCAATTCTTGCATGAGCGCTTGCGCCAGAATTACCGTTATCTATTTCCATGCCAATCCCAGTATCGGCACTTTTGATCAAATGGAGTTCTTCAGTCGGAGCTGTAGTACCTATTCCGACATTACCATTGGTATCAATAATAACTCTATCTGACCCAGCAGTAAATATTCTTACATTACTAGAACCACCTGTAGATGCTAAGCGTAAAGTTTCACCACTCTGTTGAATATAACCAACAGTTGCGTAACTTATGTCAAACTTGATATATGAGTTAGTTGTTGCAAAACTACTAGCACTACTATCTTCAATTATAAGGATTGGATCAGCAGATTTAATATCTAAGATTGAGTCAGGGGCAGCACCGATACCGACATTACCATTAGAAAGTAAAATATCTCCATCTCTGGCTATTTCGATAGACTCTGATAAAGTAGACGAACCTTTGAGCGTTTGAATTTTAAATCTAGATCTTTCCTGACCATCAGTGTTATCTCCAGATGTACCACCTAAAGCCGCAAACATTCTTGCGCCTACATCTTCATTACCTGCGCTATCTTTAAATACAAAGTCTAATGTGCCTAAATCATCCCCATATCCAGTGGCTCCAGATGTTCTAAAGTGCTCAAATCTTATCCTAGATCCAGTACCGCTATCTAGCGTTGTGGTTAAATATTGAGAAACCTGACTTGATGCATTTAAATGTAATAAAACTTCAGGACTTGTAGTTCCTATACCAACATTTCCATCATTTTGAATGGTTAATTTTGAATCAGCTAAAGTCGCATCACCATTGTCTAATGCACCGTCATTTAAAAAGTGTATTTTTCCAGTTCCGTAAATACCTGTTCTCTCTAAAGCAAAAACAGCTTTGTTTGCCGCATTCCCAGCTATATAACCAGCTAAACCTATACCTACAAAATTGTATGCATTTAAACCAGAACCTACAGATAAAGTTATACCCTCATCTGTCCCGCCATAAATTGTTGTTCTATATGCTGGACCTGATGTTCCTATACCAATACTGCCACTATTATCTAAATGCATTATGTGGCTATAATTAGAACCATTATTATACCAAAACTCATAATCATTTGGATTAGAAGTCTCTTGTCCAGTGAACCATGCAGTTCCATCTGCTTGTTCATGGATAATGCCGTTGTCATCAGTTGCAGTACTTCTTAGCCTTAAACCTGCACCAGCACTTGATCCAAAAGATCCGTATATATCTAATTTATAATCAGGAGTATTAGTACCTATACCAACTTTATCAGAAATGGTAGTAGGATAAATCTCTCCATCTACAGCATCTCTTGTCCAATAAGAAACGCCTTGAGCGCCAGTAGAGCCTTGAAAGCCTTGTGCTCCAGTTGGACCCTGAAAACCTTGAGCTCCACTAGATCCAGATGTTCCTGAAGAACCCGAAGTTCCGCTAGAACCAGAAGTTCCTGAAGAGCCAGAGGTACCTGCAACACCAGTAGATCCCTGAGGTCCTTGAGCTCCACTGGAACCAGATGTTCCACTAGATCCAGATGTTCCCGAAGAACCCGAAGTTCCGCTAGAACCAGAAGTTCCTGAAGAACCAGAGGTACCTGCAGCACCAGTAGATCCTTGAGGCCCTTGAGCTCCTGTAGCGCCTTGATCGCCTATGATATCAATAGACATAAACATAGCGTCTCCATCACTAACATTAACCCATCCATTTTTATCTATATGAGATATAGTTAATGTTCTCCATCCCCCGTTATCTGTTTGGGCGGTTACGTACGCTGTGTCATAATAAATTTGGTTAGATTCTAACCTAAAAGTAATTACTGATTTATTACTATTAGTTGAAGTGGTTAGTTCGTCTAATAAACTGGATATCCCTAATCCATCTAAATCTGTTTCACTAATGTATACTGAGGCGGCTAAAGCAGGATCTGAATTATTAAATTTAAATTTACCACTACCCGGATCACTATTAGCTGTTGTTGACTCAAACTCTATTCTAAAACCAACTGTATTTATACCATCAGCACCTGAAGACCCAGATGTACCTGAAGATCCCGAAGTGCCGCTAGATCCTGATGTACCACTAGAGCCAGATGTACCTGATGATCCAGAAGTTCCTGAAGAACCCGAAGTTCCACTAGATCCAGAAGTTCCAGAGGAGCCTGATGTTCCGCTAGATCCAGATGTTCCAGAGGAACCAGATGTTCCACTAGATCCCGAGGTTGCACTTGAACCCGAAGTTCCACTGGAGCCAGATGTTCCTGAAGATCCTGAGGTGCCGCTAGATCCTGAAGTACCTGAAGATACTTGAGAGTAGCTAACTAATTTAGTAGTAGAATTCCAAGTTAAAACATTAGTAGCAGAAAGATCTTGAGTAACATCATTAATTAATAAATCACCATCAATATGTAATGTACCGCTAGGATCGATAGTACCGATACCAACTTTAGTATTAGCAATATCAACAAATAACGTGTTATCAGCTACTGGTTGATTAGATGAATTTCCTACAAATAAACTACCTTCATTGAGATTAGGTACAGCGTTAGTTCTGCCTGCACCCATAACAGTCATAGAGCCAGCAGAATTATCTGATCTAGTGACTTTTGCAAGCTTTTGCAATAAAGCAGATTCACCAGTAGGTACAATTCCTGTGAGCTGTCCGGGCACTGTAGAAACAAACAACTCAGTACCTTCACTGTAAGCAGAAGTATCTAAGTTAGTAACAATACCAAAAGTAACAATTGTAATATCAGCATTTTGATTTACAGTTTCATAAGCAACACCAAAAGCAGGCATTTTTGAAGAATCATCTGCATCAGCCAGCGCCACAACAGTTTTATTTCCATCAATACCAGAGATGTATACAGCTTCGCCTCTTGTAATAGCTTCCCCAGCGTTAGCTTTAAAAACAACAGGGCCTCTTAGATCTCCAATAAATTCATTAGCTTCAATTTTACCGTTAACTGTTAAAGCTTCACCGGGGCTAGTTGTACCAATACCAATACTTGATCCATTTTGGTATATAGCGCTGTCTGTTAACTCTGTAGTTCCAGACCACATTGATATATAAGTTGCAGTACCGCTGCCACTAATAGTACCATCTCCTTGGCCTACCTCTTCCCAGAATACGCCACTTTCTCTAGAAGTTAAAACATAACCATTTAATCCAGTAGATCCTGTAGTATCATATAAATAACCACTAAGAGATAATCCTTCTCCACTAACAAGCACTCTATCAGAAATATTTAAATTATCTAAATCAGGATTATAAAACGCTACACCGCTAGTAACATTTCCATTAAATAATCCTGTTGGATAACCTGCGCCAGTAATACCACCTATAATGTCACCCGACGTAAAATATAAAGGATTTGAAAATTCAGAAGCAAAACCATCTGCAGTTAATGTTCTAACTGCAAAATTATAATTACTATATTTCTTAACTGGATACGTAAAATGAGGTTCATATTCAGGAATCAAAAAGCCAGAATAATTAGTTGCAATTAATGTACCTGTTAAATTAGTTGCAAGATATCCTGTTCCTGCGCTTCCTGCGCTACCGGCTGTACCACCGCCAGCAGACTGTGTAACAAGAGCTCCGGTTAATTCAGACAAATATGTGCCAGAATAAAGAGTTCCAGTAATTAATCCACCAGACGGATAAACCACTAAACTATTAACACCTGTATCAAAAACACCGCCCCAATATACTCTTGAACTTTTGGTGTTGCCTGCTGGAATAGCTACTTGAAAAGCTCCAGAAGCAGCGTTACCATAAACACCTTGCGGCAAATTATTTGAATTTAAAATAATAGTGTGATCTAACCATTGTATACCTGTAGTTTCATATGCAGAAAAAATAGGCTCAGCATTTGTTCCACTATAAGCATAATCTTGCAGTGTACTATTAATTTCAAATAATCTACCATCTAATCGACCTGTCCCTGTGCCATGTACAAATCTAGAAATACCTTTGACTTCAGGAGTTTCAATAAGAAAATAATCACTTCTATTATATAAACTTCCGCTTTCAATTACTTGTATTTCATATCGGGCATCACTTGCTGGATTTAAATCTTTATGAAATTTAGCAACAAGAGTGCTGTCTATCTGCTTGTTAAAGTTATCACGATTAACAATAATTTTTCCAGCTAACCCACTAATATCTACGTTATATTGTAATGGGTCAACAGGAAATGGTTTAATAGAAG
>Ga0255751_10005456_pt1 | contig 11321 bp, 10 predicted proteins | sample 071ome_20_FD_179951 | JGI IMG/M metagenome (GOLD analysis project Ga0255751, IMG submission 179951) | Coastal salt marsh microbial communities from the Groves Creek Marsh, Skidaway Island, Georgia - 071412BT metaG (version 2) | ecosystem: Environmental > Aquatic > Marine > Intertidal zone >...
GGATCTAAGGTTAAGCAACCCAACTGTCCTTTCCCTGGTCTAGAACTTGATGGTTCAGCAACATTCCCCAACCAGGGTAAGTCGATGGTTGCTTCTGCATTCACGATTGTTTCCTTTGGTGGCACAGGATATAAAGTCATCAACGATGGTTACACCCAGTTGGTTTCCGTCTTTGTTATCTTCTGTGAGGATGGAGTTCTAGCAGAAACTGGTGGTTATTGTTCAATTACTAACTCCGCTACAAACTTTGGTCTCTATGCTCTAAGAGCAACTGGATACAGAGATGAGGCATACACATTTGACGTTGGAACAATTACCAATGTCTCAACTACTCCAACAGGAAGAACCATCTTTACTGTTGATGGACTGGGAAGAGAACCACTAGAGCACTATGTAGTTAAACTTGATGGGTATAGTAATGCAAACCCAAACATTGAATATTTTGTTGAGACTATCTCTGGAGTAACAGTTGGACCTCCTTTCTCAGCACAACTAACAATTGATGATGGTCAAGGAAATTCTGGTTCTTTCATTGATGATTCCACTGGAAATGCTGTTTCTACAAATACAGCAACATTCTCTGGTGCAACTTTAAGATTACACAGACCATCTATTGTTAACTCTTCCTCACACACCTGGGAATTTGCTGGTTCTGGAACTAACTACAATGCTCTACCAGAAAACGGTGGAACTAAGGTTGAAGCAAATGAGCAAGTCTCACAAGACTATGGTCGTGTGTATGTTTCTGGTACTGACGAACTTGGCGACTTTAAAGTTGGAACATTCGCAAGAATTGAGAACAGAACTGGTGCTATCACCTTTACTGGAACGGTTACCATCTCCGAAGTTGAGTTCTTGAAACTGAAGGGTGGTGATGTTGTTGTTACTGGTTTCTCTGCCGATAACACTCTCGGTGGTGCTCAGTCTACCGATTCACAACTACCCACACAGAAAGCGGTTAGAGATTATATTACCAATAACCTTGGTCCTTACATCAACAAACCATACTCCACAAACGCTGTTCCTAGAGCACTGGTAGAACTTACCGATTCTGGTAAGATCTCGGTTGATCAAATCCCAGCACTCAGACCTTTCCAAGTTTATACTGTTGCTGATCAGGCAGAAAGAACTTCTATCGAAGGAGCACTTGCTGGCGACATTGCAATCCAACAGGATACCTCAGCTTCATACATTCTTAATGACGATAATGATAGTTTGTTCCTTGCATTTGCTGTAGATACAAACTTAGCATTCACTATTGGTGACATTTTCACTGGTAGTGTAACTGGCGGTCAAATTCAATCAACTGAATATAGAGAAGGTGTTCTATATCAAATCAACTTAACATCTGGAGGTTCAGGATATACCACTCCACCAACTGTCACTATTTCTGGTGGTAATCCACAGGCAGGAGCAGTTCAAGCATCTGCTGTAACTACAATTGCGAACGGTCAGGTTGTAACTATTGAGATTGTAGATTTAATGGTTATCTTGGCGGTAAGGGATACACCACTCCACCATCTATCACAATTACTGGTGATGGTAATGGTGCTACTGCTAATGGTCTAATCGAAAGCAGACTCTATGGTGATATCGTCAATAACATCAAGATTGTTGATACAGACGATATCGATGACAGCACTGCTGATCCAAACACTAATACTGTAAATCTAAGCAGAGTTGTCAATACATCTTCGTTTGATAATAACAACTGGGTATCTTTATCATCTAATCAAATTGCTGCTTCTGATATTACATCAGGTGTCATTGAAACTGATCGTCTTGCTTCTGGTGGTGCTGCAAACTCATTCACCTTCCTACGTGGTGATCAGAACTTTGCTCTAGCAATGCAGTCTATTAAGGGTGCGGAGACAAGATACTTTGCTATTCTTGACACCCAAGCAAATAACGGAAGCGATCAAATGATCTTCCCAACCAATGGCGATATGCTTATTGGTCATGATGTTGATGCTACTGTAACTGGAATTCAAGCAAACACAACGATTACTAATGTAATTAGTGCTGCTGGTCAAACTACTATCACACTAAGCAATGCTTTAACAGCAGATATTAGTGTTGGAACTGTAATTCAGTTTGGTAGAGGTTCTTCTCCTCTACTTCTAGAGTCAACATACACTCAAGGTAACTTTATCGATGATGTTATCATCGTTAATGGAGGAACTGGATTTACTAATGGTCAATACTTTGATGTTGGTTTGAGTGGTGGTGCTGGAACTGGACTGAGAGCAAACATAATTGTTGCTGGCGGTGCTGTAACTGAGATTGTTGTTACTGACGGTGGATCTGGATATACTAGTGACTTCAATGTAACTAATGCTCCAACTGAAATTGGTGCTGGTTCTTCTCTTGTTCTTTCTGCTAAGGTTTCTACTGTCAACAGAATGTATGCAAATACTTCTATTGATGTTCTGAGAGTAACGCCAAACACAATTTCGGCAGATGATTTTGGAACTGTTGGTGTTGCTAGATTTGATAAGTCACAGTTCTATATTGGACTACAAGGAAATGGATCTGTAAGAATAAAAACAGGTGCTGATAATGGTCTTGATGCCGACTTACTCGATGGAGCTCAAGGTTCATTCTATCTCAATGCTGGAAACCTAAATGCTGGCACACTACCAACTGATAGACTTTCTGGAACATATAATATTGCTATTTCTGGTCAGTCTGGTAATACACTTCGTTTGATTACTGGTGTAAGCAATCCAACATCAAACCCAGCACCAAATGCATTCTCTGCTGGTATTATTGCTGATACTAAGAACAACGCAGCGGATTCTTTGAGCGATGGTGGATCTAGACACCTTGTTATGACCATTAGAAATGGTGGTTCTGGTCTTGATGCTACTTATGGTGGTGTCAGACAACTAGCATTTACTGATAATGATAACATGTGGATTCGTGGTTCTGGATCTACTCTTAATACATTTGGCACTTGGGGCAAAGTTTGGACTTCACTAAACGATGGTCCTGGTACGGAACTAGATGCTGACCGTGTTGACAACCGCCAAGGTCATTGGTATCAGAATGCTTACAACATCAACTATGGAACTCTTAGCAACAATCGTCTTCCAACATACCAGACTGCTAAAGATTTTAATAATGAAGTAAGAATTCTAACTACATCAAACCAAGCAAGATATGATATCTATATTATTGACCAAACTCTAACTGCCTCTCCATTCCTCCCTGGTCTGACTGTAAATCTATACAATGCAAACTCTCAGGGAACTGGAACATTACTAATTACAAATGTTGTTACCAGTGTTGATGCAAATGATTCTTTCAATAACTACACAATTATTACTGGATCACTAACAACTGGTAACTTTGTTGGTGCTCAGAGAATTGGTACTGCTGGCATAAACGTAGCATTCCAAGACTTCACGCTCAATAGTGGTGGAACTTTCGAAACTGCCTCACTACAAAGCGATTCTGGAACTGCTCGCCTAACTCTTGGTAGAGCAGATGGTACAGCATCCAACCCAACTATTGATTTCAAGTCAAGTCAATTATCTGCTTCGGACTACAATGTCAGACTTGAAGCTTCTGGTGGTAATGCTACAAACGGCAGTGGATCTCTAAATGTTACTGTTGGATCCGCAAATGATTTCAAAGTTAACAACAATATTATTTGGAACGCAGGTAATGTCACATTCCAGTCTTCCAATGTAGCAAGCACCGCAGTTATTCGTGATAGTTCTGGTAACTTCTCTGCTGGCACAATTACTGCTTCAATTACGGGTGCTTCTTCACTCAATGTCCTGAAGGCAGGAGATACCATGACAGGTTCTCTAACCCTGTCTGGTGGATCTTCTAACTTGATTGTTGGTGGCACAGGTGGATTTACTGGTGGTTTATCCACAAGTAGCTACCTTAATGTTGGTGGTGACATTACTGCTGGTGTGTTTGAGTGGAATACCTCAAATGAAACACTTTATATTTCTAGAGGATCTGCTGGAAGAGCTCTGGAGATTGCTGGAACTCTAAGGTTAAATGGTCGGTGGAATGATAGTGGTTCGCAACTAAATCTTGGTTGCAATGGTTCTGGTTACGGAAAACTTGCTGTATATGCTTTACATATCCTCACTGGAGCAAACAACGCAAGAAGTCAGAAGTTTATATTTACAACTGATGGAAAACTTGGCGTAGGTGTCACAAACAACACAGTAAATTATACTCTTGATGTTAGAGGATCAATTGGAGCATCTACTAGTATTCAAATTGGTGCTGCTTCTGGCAACACAGGTGCTCCAATGGTCTTTGCTGGTTCTTCTGGGTTCAAGAACTTCAGAATTGGTAACCAAGTAGCAGGAGATAACCTGTTCGAGATTACACCATCTACTGCTAACGGTGGAACTACCTTTACTCTAGCAACTGTTGCTGGTCTGTTGATGGATGGTGCTGGTAATGTTTCCATCGGTCAAACAAGTGTAGATGCTACTTACAAGTTAGAGGTTGGCGGAAACATCAACTTCACTGGAACTCTTTATCAAGATGGAGATCCATTCGTTACTTCTCGTTGGACTGAGACTGCTAATACCACTGATATCTATAGAGGTTCTAAGGTTGGTATCAACAAATCAAACAATAGCAATCTAACTTATGATTTGGATGTAACTGGATCAGTTGGTATTTCAAATGGACAGTTGTTTGCTAATGGCGATAAGCAATGGATTGATACCTACGGTGTATTTAAAGCAAATAGAAACACTGTTGCTGAAGATGTAACCATCCCACAAAACACCAACTGTATGTCTGCTGGACCTATTACTATAAATAATGGATATACAATCACCATCGAAGATGGAGCATCTTGGAGCATTGTTTAAATGAGTAGTTTATCTCTTCGCAATATACAAGGAATTACAACATACAATAATGAAATTGTACTTCCTAGTGGAAACACTCTCCATTTAGATGGAGAGATGGAAATTCCTGTTTGGACAGATGCTACTAGACCATCTAGTCCACAGGTAGGTTCTCTTGGTTACAATTCTGATATTAATTCAATTGAATACTATACTGGATCTACTTGGGAAAAATCTAGTCTGACTGATGTTCCATCAATGTCATTAACAAACCCAAATGCAATTTCGGGTACAACTAATTACATTAGTAGAAACGCAACTACATCTACTCAATCTGATACATTTGGTCAATGGCCACAAAAACATTTAGGTAGATTTGAATTGAGGGGATATACTGCTGGTGGACAAGCTGGTGGTCAATATCTACATTTAAGAACTACAATTCCATGTAGTTCTAATATGACATTTATTAGAGCGGAAGGTTATTTGTATAACAACGCAAATATATGGGGTAGAGCAGGTTTCTATCCATATAACGGAACAGTAATTAATATCTACATCAATAATTCTGGTTCTTCACTGATTGATGGAATTTACCCATCAAATGGTGGTGGTGGATCTAATAACAAAGCATGTTTCAGATTTAATAGAAATTCTACTGGTTATTCGGAAGGAAGATTTGATCTTTGGCTTTCTGGTCACTCTGATGGTCAGTATGCTGGTTACGAAGTTGACGGTATTGTATATACCGATAGTAGTTCAAATCAATTCTAAGGAGAATAAAAATGATTGGTTCTGAGTGGGTTAGAGAAGATCTCCCAGATGGTGGTGTTAAGTTTACTAGAGAACTTCCCCCTGTAGAAAATGTAAAATTAGATCCAGTACCAGAAAATTTAATTGGTATTAGTGATTTTGAGTTGGAGCAACTTGCTCTAAAAAGTCAAATAGACGTAATTAGGCAGCATAGAAATCAAAAACTAACCGAATGTGATTGGACACAGACTAGAGATTGCTCTTTGTCTAAAGCTAAACAAGAAGAATGGTCTATGTATAGAAAAGAACTTAAAGATATTCCCAATTCTTTGCGTACAATGAAAGATGTAGAAAATTTCAAATGGCCTAAGGATCCTTCTGGTAAGGAATAGTTTTTTTTTGTTAATAAATACAGTTATCACCATTAATTAGTATGGCCAGCAAAATTAGAGTAGACGAGATAGAAACTTCAAGTGGTGTACCAGTAGCACAATTTACTTCTGGTGGATCTATCAATTTTTCAAATTCGTTTGCCTTTCCTACGGTATCAACTAGACCAACTTCTCCAGTAACAGGAACTGTTATTTACAATTCCTCTACTGAAGTTTTGGAAGTTTTTATTGTTGATACATGGATACAACTAGCAAAAGCTAAAGGTGCTTCTGCTTTTGATCTTACATATCCATCTGGTGCTAGTGTTTCTCATGACGCAGCAGCTGGTGCAGTTGTATTGACTGATTATGGACAATATACACTAACTGCCGAATCAAATATCTCAATTTTTGTCAAAATGTGGGGTGCAGGTGGTGGTGGAGCATCTTATTCATCTCCAACCAGAGGAGGTGCTAGTGGTTATTCAGAAGGTCAATTAGATCTAGATCCTGGAGATTACACCCTTATTATTGGACGAGGTGGAGAAGGTGGTGGATATAATAATGTAACTGGAACTGCTCTTGGTGGTTATCCAGATGGTGGTAATTCTGATATTCCATATAATGGATATGCAACTGGTGGCGGTGGCGGTGGATCTACAAGATTTGGTCCTAATGTCGCGGCAGCAAATATTAACTCTGGTAGCACTGTCTATTATCTAATTGCAGGTGGCGGTGGTGGTGGTGCTGACTACGGCAGTTACGCTACCACTGGATCGGAAAGAGGAGAAGGCGGTGGCGCTGATGGTGGTGATGGTGGTTGGTACTATCCTGCTGATACATCAAACGGTCCTGGTAAAGGTGGTTCTCAAACTGCTGGTGGTGCTGGAGGATCTGGCGGTCGTCAAGGCGGTGGTGATGCTGGTGGCAAATACGCTGGTGGTAATGCTGGCGGCGGTGGCGGCGGCGGTGGCTACTACGGCGGTGGTGGCGGTACTGGATACTACACCCAAGGTGGTGGTGGATCTGGTTATGTTGCTGCTAGTGTTGTCAATGGTCAAACAATTAGAGGCGGTACAGGAGAGGGTCTAGATTATTACGTATCACACGCAGATAGCAGACCAACATCAACAACTGGATATGGTGGCACCACCACAGGCGGTCGCGAAGCACAAAGAGGTGGTGATGGAGCAATTGTAATCACAGCGGTAGAATAAAATGTCACAAATTAACGTAGGAAAAATAAACTCAACAGTTGGTGTTCAACTCGCGAGTTTTGATACTGCTAATCTACCAGAGACTGGTATAGCAGAAGGTTTCATGGCATATGATACCACTGCTAAAGAAGTCAAATATTATGATGGTACTAAATGGAGATCTTTGACAGACGTTGGCGAAATCAATGCCAATGGAGGAACGAAATATAAATTTGGTAACTATACCATTCATAAATTTACCACTTCAAATACTTTTACCGTTGCTAATACAACTCCTGGTAAAACCATGGATGTTCTCTTGGTTGGAGGTGGCGGTGGCGGCGGTGCTGCTGATGGTAATTGTAGTAATGGTGGTGGTGGTGCTGGTGGATTAATCTATGCCGAAGGCGTAGAAATGACAGTTGGATCATTCCCAGTAATTATTGGACAAGGTGGAACTGGATATTCAAATTCAGATACACAGGGAGATAACGGAGGAGATACCACATTTAAGGGATACACCGCTCTAGGTGGAGGCGGTGGAGGCGGTGGTGGTGCCGTTGACGGCGGTAGAGGAAAAAGTGGAGGATCAGGTGGAGGTGGTGGTCACCCATATTCTGGTCCAAAATCTTCTGGTTTACAACCATCATCACTAAGTGGAGGATTTGGAAATGGTGGCGGTGCTGGTAATAACTCATCCCCTCAGTGGGGAGGAGGAGGAGGTGGCGGCGCAGGTGGTGCTGGTGTAGATGGCACCTCAACTACTGGTGGTGCTGGTGGTAATGGAAAACCATATGATATTGACGGAATTGTAAAATATTATGCTGGTGGTGGGGCAGGTGCTTTGTGTGGTAATGGTGGAGTAATGCTAGGTGGTCTTGGTGGAGGAGGAAACAGTGCTTCCTACAACGCATTTGAAACATCATCTGGTCCTGGTTATAATGGAGGAAATGGACTCGGCGGCGGAGGCGGCGGTGCTGGATATAACTCATCGTACAGAGCTTATGGTGGTGATGGAGGCGATGGTTGTGTAATTATTAGATATACTGAAGGATCTTTAGATCCAACAATCGGGCAAAGTTCTGAAAATCCAGCAGTAAATGCTTTACATGTTTTAGCAGAAAATCCAAGTGCCACTGATGGATTATATTGGATTAAACCTGAAGGTTATGCTGGTGTAGCACAACAAATTTGGTGTGATATGTCAAATGGTGGATGGATGCTTATTGCTAGTTCAAACGCAGCAGACACCACAATTCCTGGTGGAACATCAAGAAATAGTGCTAATTATTATCTAAATCGTTCTGGTGTTTTAGGAACTCCCGATCCAGATTCTGATTATATTATTGGTGGTATGGTTAATAATCTAAACTGGCAAAATGTTAGAGTGAGAGCTTTTGGTAGAGGATCTACAAATGGAACTTATACATGGTCAAATTTAGGAACATATATTAATTGCGAATGGATTGTTAATGGCGGTGGTGCTGATAGATTAGTGGACGTTCAACCAAGATCTCGTGTAACTATCACAGGTAATAGCAGTCTTTCTGGAAGTGCAGGATATTTCACACCTGATGGTGTACAAAGAGACGCAGGTTTTAATGCTAACGCAAACCAATCAACAATTGGTGGTGTTGGAACCCAAGGACAATATGGTGATCCAAGTAGCGGATGTTACTTAGGTCACGGAACTGGTGAGGGTTCTTTTGAAGGATGGTATGATGGTGGAAATTCAGCTGCAGATTGTCAAGGTTATACTACATGGGTAAAATAATATGTATTATGCGTATATTAATAACAGTAATGCTGTAGAAAACATTATTGTTTGCGAAGAAAAAGATTTTATGAATTTGATGTCTACTATTCCTGTTGGAATATATACAGGAAAGTGGGTCAAAGTAACAGAAGAAACTGGTAAACCAACTAGAACAGGATTTTATCATCCTGCAAAAAATAAATTTTATGGTCGTCAACCATATCCTTCATGGACATTGGATGAAGATGTGGTAGAATGGAAAGCACCAAAAGAAAAACCAGAGGGAAATTACTTATGGAATGAAGAAAAACTTGATTGGTTTGAATTTGATGTTAACTGTCCCGAATGCTCTTTATGATCTATGAATTTTTTGATGGAGTTTCCAGGAACACTTTCTGGAAATATATGTGAAGATATTATTTCTACCTTCGAAAAAAGAACAGATCTTCAATTTGAAGGTAGCACTTCAAAGGGAGTTAAGCACGAGCATAAAAAAGATACAGAAATAACTATTAATGATTTTTTGTTTTCTCAATCTGATTGGTCACCACTACTTCGAGAAGTATTTTCTGCCTTAGAGGTAGGTTTATCCAAGTATAAAAAAGAATTTTCTGTTGATAGAGAAATTGGCATAGACAACATTGCTGATTGGAGTGTTGAACATACTGCTAATATTCAAAAGTTTTTACCATCAGAGGGATATAAAATTTGGCATTGCGAAGCACCAAATAAAAATTACTGCGATAGAGTTTTAGTTTGGATGTTTTATTTGAATACTATAGATGATAAAGGAGGTACAGAGTTTTATTTCCAGAATAAAACAATAAAAGCAGAACAAGGAAAGTTAGTAATATGGCCTCCATATTGGACACACTTTCATAAATCAGAAGTTAGTAATTCTGAAACCAAGTACATTATAACAGGGTGGTTTAACTTTAAGTAATTATGGCTTATCAATTGATGTGGTACAAAACAGAGATACCAAAAGATATTGTTGACATCTTTATAAGAGATTCACAAAAATTTCAAAAAGATTTGAAGAGAGCTGGTGTAGGAAAAGATGAAGATAACTTCCTACCAGTTAGAGATAGTAAGTGTTCTTGGATTTCAGACAATCACTGGATTTCTGGAATGTGTTACCATTATTTGCTGAAAGCAAATATGGAAAATTTTAAATATGATATTGATTTGATTGGAAATAAAGAAATTCAATACACATCATATGATACTGGAGAATATTATAATTGGCATGTAGATACTTCTACGTCCATTCAACATGGAGACACTGGAAATAGAGAACTTGATTTTATTAAGTACAACTCGCAAAAAGTGAGAAAACTTTCTTTTAGTGTTCAGTTATCAGATCCAGAAGATTATACTGGAGGAGAACTGCAGATTCTAAGTGATGAAAATATTTCTTACTTTGCTCCAAAAACAAGAGGAACTATCATTATCTTTGATAGTAGAATGCGACACAGAGTTCGTAAAGTAACTTCTGGTTGTAGAAAATCTTTAGTTGGATGGGTGGAGGGACCTACATGGAAATAAATCAGTGGAGTGTAATTTACCAACCAAATTTCATAGATGTTTCTTCATTAGTAGAATCACCACCTAAAGAAAGAGGTGTCATTTCATATAAAATGAATGGTGCTGTAGAAAAAATTTCCGATGAAACAGAAATTGGTAAACCAGGAGGTATACGAGGATGTTTTGCTAGATACAAATATCCAAAATATAAGGAAGTTTATTTTCAGTCAAAGCGTTTACTTGAAAATTTAATTGGAGAAAAATTACATCCAACATATTATTATGATAGGTTTTACTTTCCTGGACAAGAATTGAAGAAACATATTGATAGGCCAGCATGTGAGATTAGTATTTCTGTTAACATCAGTAGTAATTTAAATTATGATTGGAATTTAAACTTTGAAGTAGATGGAGAAAAACATTCTCTTCCAACAAAACCAGGAGATGCGGTAGTATATAAGGGTATGCAAATACCACACTGGAGAGACAAATTAAAAGGCACTTCAAAAAATTACTACCACCAGTTTTTTATGCATTTCGTTAGAGCAAATGGACATTACGTAGAGTACACTAATGACCTTCTATAAATAATACACACACTATTCAATGTGATAACTATGGATCCCACAGCACTTAAGAAAAATTTCGAAGAGCAGATTGCTACCACAGTAAAGCAAATTGCCGAACTAGAAGAAAACCTTCAAAAGGCAAAAGAGTATAAGATTAAACTTCAAGGTGGTCTTGAAACTCTCGGACTTCTAGAAGGAGAATCAGAGGAAGCAGCAGAAGAAGCACCAGCTGAATAAATACTAAATCCCTTCTTCCTAAATAGGTAAGAAGGGATTTTTTGTGTGTAATGGCATCTCCAAGTTCTAGGGCTGATCTT
>Ga0255751_10005457_pt1 | contig 11320 bp, 7 predicted proteins | sample 071ome_20_FD_179951 | JGI IMG/M metagenome (GOLD analysis project Ga0255751, IMG submission 179951) | Coastal salt marsh microbial communities from the Groves Creek Marsh, Skidaway Island, Georgia - 071412BT metaG (version 2) | ecosystem: Environmental > Aquatic > Marine > Intertidal zone > Salt...
TCGAGCCGCTCCCGAGCCGTCAACTTGCCCTTGGCGTGCTGCGCCTCAATACGCTTTTCTCCTCCACCCAACCGTGCTGCCTGGCGGCGGCGCTCCAACTCTTCGATGATCTCGCGCATCGGGATAGAACTCCTGCTTTAGTCTCTGATTACGGCGAGCACATCCCGAGCAGCCTGCATGATCGGTGTGCCGGGGCCAAAAAATGCCGCAACCCCGAGCGCGGACAGCATCTCACTGTCGGCTTTTGGCACTACGCCGCCAAGCACCACGCGTATATTCGAGGCCTTACGATCCTTCAGCATCTGAAGCACCTGGGGGACCAGCGTCGCGTGCCCGGCAGCCTGCGAGGAAATCCCAACGACGTGTACGTCATTGTCAATCGCCTGTTGGACCACCTCTTCCGGCGTCTGAAACAAGGGTCCAATATCCACATCAAAGCCGAGGTCGGCAAAACCCGTTGCAATAATTCGGGCGCCCCGATCGTGACCATCTTGACCCAGCTTGGCCACCAGAATACGCGGCCGTCGACCTGCGCTCGTAGCAAAGGCATCAACCTCACTTCTCAGAGCATTGAACTCTGCATCCTGTTGATAAGCATCGCCGTACACGCCGGAAATCGTCCTCACTTGGGCTTGATGCCGACCAAAGATCTCCTCAAGCACGGAAGAAATTTCACCTACCGTCGCGCGAGCGCGGGCAGCATCGACGGCATACTGTAGCAGGTTCGCTCCAGGGGTCTTTGCGGCTGCTTCTAATGCCGCGAGGCGGGCGTCACAATCCGCTTGATCTCGTCCCTCTTTAACACGCGTAAGCCGCGCGATCTGACTGGAACGAACTTCAGAATTATCAATGCTGAGAATATCCACCTCGGTCTCACTCACGGCTTGATACCGATTGACTCCGACAACGACCTCCTCCCCTTTGTCAATACGCGCCTGCTTACGAGCCGCAGACTCTTCGATACGAAGCTTCGGGATGCCGCTGATAACAGCTTGGGTCATACCTCCCATTTCTTCGATCTCGTCGATAATCTTTCGAGCGTGGCTTACGAGACTCGCGGTCAGACTCTCCACGTAATAGGAGCCTCCCAGCGGGTCGACCACGTGTTGAAGCCCGGCCTCCTCGCGGAGGATAAGCTGGGTATTGCGAGCGATATGAGCCGAAAAGTCCGAAGGCAGCGCCAGGGCCTCATCAAAACTGTTTGTGTGCAGCGACTGGGTGCCGCCTAAGACTGCCGCGAGGGCTTCGATCGTGGTGCGCACCACGTTGTTATACGGGTCCTCGCTCGTCAGGCTAACCCCCGAGGTTTGGCAGTGCGTTCGCAACATTAACGACCGCGGATCCTTCGGTGAGAATTTCTCTTCAATCAGCTGCGCCCAGAGCAATCGGGCCGCACGAAGTTTTGCGACTTCCATGAAAAAATTCATGCCGATCCCAAAAAAGAAGGACAGACGAGGCGCAAACGAGTCGATAGCCAAGCCGCTTGCTACCGCAGTGCGTGCATATTCCACGCCGTCCGCCAAGGTATAGGCAAGCTCTTGAACAGCGGTCGCACCCGCCTCCTGGATGTGGTACCCGGAGATGGAAATAGGATTGAATCGTGGCATGTGCTGCGCTGTGTAGGCAATGATGTCCGACACAATACGCATAGATGCCTGGGGAGGATAAATGTAGGTATTGCGCACCATGAACTCTTTCAGAACATCATTCTGAAGCGTCCCGGAAAGTTCAGCAGGATCCACCCCTTGCTCTTCGCCAGCCACAATGAACATAGCAAGAACCGGAATCACCGCGCCGTTCATCGTCATGGATACCGACATCTTGTCGAGCGGGATGCCGTCGAACAGTATGCGCATGTCCTCAACCGAATCAATGGCTACCCCCGCCATGCCGACATCGCCCATCACGCGCGGATGGTCGGAGTCGTAACCCCTGTGGGTCGCGAGATCAAAAGCCACGGAGAGGCCGCTCTGGCCTGCCGCAAGATTACGTTTATAGAAGGCGTTGGATGCCTCCGCCGTAGAGAAACCGGAATACTGACGGATGGTCCAGGCCCGACCCGCGTACATGGTGGCTTTTGGTCCACGGACATAGGGCGCAATACCCGGCAGTCCGGTGTGGTGCTCCAGCGCCTCAAGATCCTCAGCGGTATACAACGGCTTGATGGTGATGCCTTCTGGCGTGGACCATGACAGCGTCTCGGGGTCTGCGCCTTTCAGCTCATCCTGAGCGCGTCGTTGCCACTCACTGAGATCGGTTTTTTTCGGTGAGCTAGTCATAATTATTGTGAAGCTTGCGGGTATCCAATACCCGCTAGAGATTCTGTAATTTCATCAAGAATCGCAGGGTCATCAATCGTTGCGGGCATCTTCCAAGTCTGGCCATCGGCGATCGCCCGCATGGTGCCTCGCAACACTTTTCCTGAGCGGGTCTTGGGCAGACGCTTAACGACCACCGCCTGCTTGAAGGCCGCTACCGGGCCGATGCGTTCGCGCACGAGCGCGACGACTTCGGCACAGACATCCTCGTGGGCGCGATCCGATCCGGCGCTGAGCACCAGAAAGCCCAACGGAACCTGCCCCTTCAGTGCATCAGCCACCCCGGTCACGGCGCATTCCGCCACGTCAGGATGATCCGCTAACACCTCTTCCATCGCGCCCGTTGAAAGCCGATGCCCAGCCACATTAATAATGTCATCGGTGCGGGACATCACATAGACGTATCCGTCGGCATCAATAATTCCGGCGTCGGAGGTGTTGTAGTAGCCCGGGAAATCGGAGAGATAGGCGTCAATAAACCTCTGGTGCGCATTCCACAGCGTTGGGAAAGCCCCGGGCGGCAGCGGTAGCTTGACGGCCAGGGTTCCAATCTGACCACGCTCTGCCTCCACCCCGTTTTCATTCAGAACGCGAAGGTCCCAGCCGGGCGCTGCGAATGATGGCGAGCCATCGCGAATCGGCAGGCGCTCAATACCCACGCAGTTTGCCGCGATAGACCATCCTGTCTCGGTTTGCCACCAATGGTCGATAACCGGCACCCCGAGCTTTTCCTCCGCCCAATGCAGCGTGTCCGGATCTGTACGTTCGCCAGCAAGGAAAAGCGTCTTCAGCGAGCTCAAATCGTAACGACCGATATGCTCTCCGCGGGGGTCTTCCTTTTTGATGGCACGAAAGGCGGTGGGCGCCGTGAACAGCACGCTCACGCCATGCTCGCTGATGACGCGCCAAAACGCTCCCGGATCCGGAGTGCCCACCGGTTTGCCCTCGTACAGCACCGTCGCATTTCCCGCCAGCAGGGGTGCGTACACAATGTAGGAGTGTCCCACTACCCATCCGACATCCGACGCGGCCCAGAATGTTTCCCCGGGATCCACGCCATAAATATTCTTCATGCTCCACTTCAAAGCAACCGCATGACCACCGTTATCCCGCACCACCCCTTTGGGCTGGCCCGTCGTGCCGGAGGTATAAAGAATGTAGAGGGGGTCGGTGGCCTTGACGGGCACGCAGTCGTGCCGGGTAGCGGAGGCTCTGGCGTCCGCCCAATCAACATCGCGATCGGCCTCCATAGGGGCCTGAGCCTGATCGCGCTGCAAAATGATGCAGCGCTCAGGTTTATGCTGTGCGAGGCGAATGGCCTCGTCGAGCAGAGGCTTGTATTCGACCACCCTGCCCGGCTCGATACCGCACGACGCGCTGACAATCACGCGCGGAGTCGCGTCATCAATTCTTACCGCGAGTTCATTCGCTGCAAATCCTCCGAAAACAACAGAATGCACCGCCCCGAGGCGGGCGCAAGCCAACATCGCGATGGCGGCCTCCGGCACCATGGGCATATACACGATGACACGGTCACCTTTTTTAACGCCGTGCTCGGCAAGCACGCCGGCGAATAGAGCGACCTCATCCCTCAGCGATCGGAAGGTAAATCTCTGTTTGGCGCCAGTGACCGCGGAATCATAAATAAGTGCGACCTGATCCCCTCGCCCCGCCTCCACGTGCACATCCAGCGCGTTACGACAGGTATTGAGCTCTCCACCGACAAACCATCGATAGTCAGGCGGATTGGAACTGTCGAGGACCTGCTCCCACGGCTTGTCCCATTGCACGGCCGCCGCAGCCTCTGCCCAAAACGCCTCCCGATCGTTAAGTGAGCGCCGGTAAATATCTCGATAGCGCCCATCTTGTGGCTCAGCCATGTTTCACTCCGTTCTTATTTTTGAAGCGGTCCATTGCGCTCCAGGCGCGTTTGCGCCGAGTTCGATTTCACCAGAAGCGCTCTGATAAAATTTATCGCGTTCCCGTCGGCCATTAACCGCGTGGACGGCCAGGATCCGCTCCAAACACCGTATCAGCGCATTGTAGCGGGTTGTAAATCTTTCCCAAAGGAATCCTCATGAGTTACCAATACATTCTTAGCGAGACCCGCGAAAACGTCGGTTTGATCACCCTGAACCGTCCTGAGGCGCTGAATGCGCTTTCGGATGACCTGATGGATGAGCTCGGCCACGCCCTGGGTAACTTTGAAGCCGATGATGCGATCGGTGCCTCAATCATTACCGGCAGTGAGAAAGCCTTTGCGGCGGGCGCCGACATCAAGGGCATGAAGGACAGAACCTACATGGATGTCTATCTCGGAAACTTCATCGGTCGAAACTGGGAACGCGTCACCGAGTGTCGAAAGCCGGTCATCGCTGCAGTGGCCGGTTATGCGCTCGGCGGTGGATGTGAACTGGCGATGATGTGCGACTTTATTCTGGCCGCTGACAACGCAAAGTTCGGTCAACCTGAAATCAAGATCGGCATCATCCCGGGAGCCGGCGGCACGCAGCGGCTGACCCGATTTGTGGGGAAATCAAAAGCAATGGAGATGTGTCTTACCGGACGGATGATGGATGCCGAGGAGGCTGAACGCGCAGGCCTGGTGAGCCGCGTCATTCCCGCTGCAGATCTTCTTGAAGAGGCGGTGAAGACCGCCCAGTCCATCGCCTCTCTGTCTCGGCCGTCGGTAATGATGGCAAAAAGTGCCGTCAATAAAGCTTATGAGACAACGCTTGCCGAGGGTGTGGCGGCAGAACGCATCATGTTCCAGTCGCTTTTTGCGACCGAGGATCAAAAAGAAGGCATGTCTGCCTTTTCCGAGAAGCGTGCGCCCCAATGGGTTAACAAGTAACGATTCATGCGAGTCAAGGGCATTCCTTATCGATCAATCTGGATTGATGCAGATCAGCCCAGGGTGCATGTCATCGATCAAACCCAACTGCCGTTTCGATTTGAGACACGTGTCTTAACCTCCCACGAGCAGACGGCAGACGCCATACGCAACATGATCGTGCGGGGCGCGCCCCTGATCGGAGCCACAGCCGCCTGTGGGCTTTTTCTGGCCGCGGTCAGTGACACCTCTGACCAGGCGCTTAAAGACAGTGCTAATCATCTGCTGGCCTCACGACCGACGGCCGTTAACCTGCGATGGGCTATCGAACGGCTCTTGCCGGTACTGCTCGCAACCCCTCGTGACCGGCGTGAATCAACCGCACGAGCCCTCGCGCAGCAGATATGCGACGAAGACGTTTCCATCAACAGCGCCATCGGAGACCACGGTCTCCCACTGATTCAATCGGTCGCCGACGCACGATCCGGTGGCACCGTTAACGTGCTCACGCACTGTAATGCGGGCTGGCTCGCGACCGTAGACTGGGGGACCGCACTTGCACCTATCTTTAAGGCGCACGATGCTGGGATCGATATTCATGTCTGGGTCGACGAGACCCGCCCCCGCAATCAAGGTGCCGCACTGACGGCATGGGAGCTCGGCGCCCACGGCATCCCCCACACCGTTATTGCTGACAATGCCGGCGGCCACCTCATGCAGCATGGACATGTCGATCTTTGTATTGTCGGCTCCGATCGAACCACCCGAACCGGCGACGTATGCAACAAGATAGGAACCTATCTAAAAGCACTCGCTGCTAAAGACAACAGCGTTCCTTTTTACGCGGCACTGCCCTCTTCAACGGTGGACTGGACCATCCGAGATGGTCTCCGTGATATCCCTATCGAGGAGCGCTCCCCCGACGAGGTCGCCTACATTGCCGGTTTGGATGAAGGCGGCGGCCTTCGATCGATTCGCCTTATTCCACCGGTTAGCCAAGCTGCCAATCCGGCTTTTGATGTAACACCCGGGCACCTTGTTTCAGGGATCATTACAGAACGCGGCGTGTGCAGCGCCACAGAAAAAGGCCTGCTCGGGCTTTTCCCCGAGCAACCCCATTCATGAGCCGTATAATCGAGATATCCCGCCACTGACGCGATAAAAAAGAGGGTAGCATCACGCCGCTCCGAACCTTTCGAACCCGAGTATCGCTATTTGCCATTGCTGCCGCGACTGCCGCGGCGGTGTCGTGGTCCGGCCTCACATCGGCCGCTAGCGCCCCGGCCGGGATTGCCGATGCCCCAGCGTCTCTGGCGCCGGCGCCGCATCACGCGCGTACGGTCAAACTGATTAATTATTTCATCGAGCGATACCACTACCAAAAGACGCGACTTGACGACGCTCTCTCGTCGCAAATTCTAGATCGGTATATCGACGCACTGGATAACAATCGGGTTTATTTCCTCGCATCAGATATTGAAAGCTTCGAGCGATATCGGTTTTCGCTCGATGATGTGTTGCGCGACAACAAAACCGATCCGTTTTTCGAGATCTTCAACGTATATCGGGGCCGCGTCATTGATCGATTACGGTATGCGCTAGAACGGCTGGAGCGCCCGTTCGACTTCTCGATCGATGAGAACTACCCTTTCGACAGGACCGAGGCCCCTTTCGCTGTTGATGTAACCGAGCTTGATGATCTCTGGCGCCGCCGCGTCAAAAATGATGTCCTCACCCTGCGGCTTGAGGATAAGCCGGAGGAGGAAATCCAGACAACCTTGAGCGAGCGCTACACGCAGCAGATTCGGCGGACCAGCCAAATTACCTCACAGGATGTTTTTCAGACGCTCATCAATTCGTACATGACCTCTATCGAACCGCACACGGGGTATTTTTCGCCGCGGGCGACGGAGAATTTCAAGATTCGAATGAGCTTATCCCTGGAAGGTATCGGAGCGGTGCTTCAGACCCAGAACGAATACACCGTCGTCCAGAGGATCGTGCCCGGCGGTCCAGCCGAGATTGAAGGCGGACTTCGGGCAGGCGATCGCATCGTAGGGGTCGGCCAAGGCGATGAGGAGGCCCTGATAGATGTCATCGGCTGGCGACTCGATGATGTTGTCGAGTTGATCCGAGGACCAAAGGGGACCGTGGTTCGGCTACAGGTGAGACCAGACCCTAAATCGGGAAGTTCTGAGCCTCGCACCCTCGCGATAACACGGGATCAGATCAAGCTTGAGGAGCAGGCCGCTCAAAAGTCCATCATTGAAGTACAGGATGGCTCAACAACCCACCGGATTGGCGTTATCGATATACCCACGTTCTACGTGGACTTCGATGGAAAGGCCAAAGGTGAGGCCGACTATCGCAGCACGACTTCAGATGTTCGTCGTCTCATCCGTGAACTTCAAACCGAAAAAGCCAACGGCCTGATTATTGACCTTCGGGGCAATGGCGGCGGCGCCCTATCCGAAGCGACAGCCCTCACCGGCTTATTCATACCTTCAGGACCGGTGGTGCAGGTGCGTGATGCGAAGGGCCGAACGCGAATTAACCGGGATCCAGAGGACGACCTGGCTTATGACGGACCCCTAGCCGTCATCGTGGATCGCGACAGTGCGTCCGCCTCAGAGATCTTCGCGGGTGCCATTCAGGACTACCGCCGCGGCGTCATCATTGGTGAGTCCACCTTTGGCAAGGGCACAGTCCAGAATCTTGTTGACCTAGACAGATACTCCCAGGAGCCGGATCAGCCCTTGGGTCAGCTCAAGATGACCATTGCTCAATTTTTTCGCGTAAACGGGGCGAGCACACAGCATCGGGGTGTCACTCCGGACATCATTCTGCCGACACCGCAGGTGGCCGAGGAATACGGCGAACGCGCGCTCGATAACGCCCTCCCCTGGAAGCAGATTGACGCGACGGACTTCGACATCTACCCCGAGCGTGCCCGCACCGGCGACCTCGATACCCTTAGAGCACTTACGGCGCAGCGGCTTACACACGATCCAGACTTCATTTACTTAAGCGGTCTTCGGGCTCTTGATGCGCCCATCGCTGCTGCGACTGAGATCTCGCTACTTGAGAGTAAACGCAAGAGCGAGCGTGATGAGCGCGTTCAGGAGCAACAAAGGCTGTTAGTGGATCTCAAAAACGCCTACGACATCACCGAGAATAATTCCGACGATGCCTCTTTGCCGCGCGATGCCATTCTCGTGGAATCCGCCCGGGTGTTATCGGACCTGGCCTTCGGTCGTTATGACGATCGACTTATCGTTGAGGCCCGAAAATCAAGCCCAGGCTCCAACGCATCCTCCACCGCCCAATAAACGTTAACCGTCCTCTTCGATGAAATATTCGAGATTCGGCACGTTTCTACGATCCGGTTCGGGCATCCTTCGGCTTATGGAGGATATCGACGCTGCCCTGACCGGACCCGATCCCATGATGCTCTTGGGTGGGGGCAATCCGGCCAAGATTCCGGCGGTACAGGAGCACTTCCGCCAGGCCATGCTGGGACTGATGCGCGATGGGCAACGCTTCGAGCAGATGACCGGCAACTACGACGGGGCGAGGGGCAACGGCCGCTTCATCCGCGCGCTCGCCGAAATGCTAAATCGAAGGTACGGCTGGAATTTGAGCCCGGAAAACATCGCCATCACCAACGGCAGTCAGACTTCCTTTTACGTCTTGTTTCATCTTTTTGCGGGAGTGTCAGATGACGCGATCTCGAGAAAAATTCTCCTGCCGATGGTTCCGGAGTACATCGGGTACACCGATGTGGGCATGGGAGAGGATCTTTTTAGGGCACAAAAACCCCTCATCGAGACGTCGGGCGATCACGATTTCAAATACCGAATTGATTTTGATGCGATCAAGATGTCCCAGGAGATCGGCGCGATTGCCATCTCGCGCCCCGGCAACCCCACCGGCAATGTCTCAAGTGACGACGAGATTCGCCGGCTTCGGGACCTGGCAAAAGAAAGTGAAATCCCGCTTATTTTGGACTGCGCGTACGGCGATCCGTTTCCGGGGATCGTATTCCCCGCGGTGACCACCGCCTGGGACGAAGAGACGGTCCTTTGTCTGAGCCTGTCAAAACTCGGTTTGCCCGGTATTCGAACCGGAATCGTCATCGCCAATGAAGACATTATCCGGTCCATCTCGGCTGCAAATGCCATCATGTCTCTTGCGCCATCGAGCTTTGGCCCGGCCCTCGTAACCCCGATGGTCGAGGATGGCAGCATCCTGACTATGTCGAAGGACGTGATTCGCCCGTACTATGAGAGAAAATCTGAACTCGCTCAGGAGTGGATCCGCGAAGCCATGGGCAGTCTCCCGTGCAGAATTCATCGGTCCGAAGGCGCTATCTTCTTATGGCTATGGTTCGAGAACCTGCCCATCTCAAGCGAAGCGTTATATCAACGACTCAAGAAGCGTGGGGTGCTCATCGTTGCCGGTGAGCATTTCTTTCCCGGGCTCAATGAGCCTTGGCCCCATCAAAGGGAATGCATTCGCGTTTCCTACGCGCTCAATCCGGACTTGTTAAAAAAAGGTATCGACATCATCGCCGATGAGGTGGCTCGGGCCTACGACGCCTGAGCCCAAATCTGAAGCGGTGCGGCCCAGGATCGTTTCTTAACCGACGCCCCACATAGGTCGGTAGGTTTCCCAGATCAGCCGGAAGACCTCCGATATCTCTTCATTCGCCTTGGCAAGCTTGGCTTCAATTTCGGCGCGACTAAACCAACGCCCTTCGGACATTTCATCCAGGTTTGGCGTTAGCGGACCATCGGAATTGACCCGATAAACCCAGGCAAACTCCATCCCGGTCACCTCCGTTGCTTCAAGTTTGAAAAGGCGAGGCGGTACGCCTCTCAGTTTTAAACCGACCTCTTCGTCAACTTCTCGAACGCAGCACGCATCATACGTTTCACCCGCATCGACATGCCCCGCAACCGAAGAATCCCAAAGGCCAGGATTTTCTTTCTTGTGCATACCCCGCTTCTGCAGAAAAACCTCTTCCGCAGAATTAAAAATCAGGACATGGATCGCCCGGTGACGAAGCGCTTTCTCGTGAATCCGATCTCGGCGCTCCTCGCCGATAACCTCATCGTGTTCGTCGACAACGGCGAGAATCTCCGCATCCTCTGCGGGTCGGTCAACGCCCTCGCTCACGTGATCGATGCCAATGGACGGGCGGACTCCCCGGGACGCTGTCGCGTCAGCCAATCAGGAGCCTCCCAGACCGGCGCATCGCTTGCGGGGAGAAGCTTCCGTCCGGCAATGATATCTGCCGCGCGCTCTGCCACCATGAAGGTCGGCGCATTGAGGTTGCCGTTGGTTATGCTCGGAAATATAGACGAGTCCACCACACGGAGCTGCCCGATGCCTCGGACTTGGCACTCGGCATCGAGTACCGCGAGCGGATCATCATCGGCACCCATTTTGCAAGTACACGAAGGATGATATGCGCTTTCGACGCTCTGACGTACCCAGGCGTCAATCTCAGCATCGGACTGAATCGCCTTACCCGGCGCGATCTCCTCGCCCCGGAAGCGATCCATCGCAGGCTGACCCAGGATCTCGCGAGTCAACTTAATGGTTGCCCTCCAGTCCTCGACGTCTTCACGGGCGGTCAGGTAATTAAATTGCACGAGCGGGTGCTCCCGCGGACTGTGGGAGACAATCCGGACCGTGCCCCGGCTATGCGGTTTATTCGGCCCCACGTGTACCTGAAAGCCGTGACCGTCAAAGGCGGCCCTGCCGTCGTAGCGCATGGCGCCAGGAAGAAAGTGATACTGGATATCGGGTGATCGCCGACCCGCTTTAGAGCGAATAAAGGCGCACGACTCAAAGTGATTTGTCGCGCCAAGTCCATCCTTAAACAGTAGCCATCGAAGCCCAATCAAACCTTTTTGAAACAGCGACAGCTTTCCGTTTAACGATATAGGCTCGAGACAGCGGTATTGAAAATACACTTCCAGGTGATCCTGAAGATTCTGGCCAACGCCGGGAAGGTCGTGAAGCACCGGTACGTCTGCCTGCGCCAGGTCGGCCGCCGGTCCAATGCCCGAACGCTGAAGGATGGCAGGCGACCCAATCGATCCGGCCGAGAGGATGACCTCGGCCCGCGCATAGAGCTTAAATTCGTTACCGTCTTTCTCGT
>Ga0255751_10005462_pt1 | contig 11311 bp, 20 predicted proteins | sample 071ome_20_FD_179951 | JGI IMG/M metagenome (GOLD analysis project Ga0255751, IMG submission 179951) | Coastal salt marsh microbial communities from the Groves Creek Marsh, Skidaway Island, Georgia - 071412BT metaG (version 2) | ecosystem: Environmental > Aquatic > Marine > Intertidal zone >...
CGCCAAAGCAAACTTGGCATATACCATACATTCAAAAGAAAGAACACTGTGTACGTTTTTAAATGCGATTGTTGTGGAGTCACTTTTTTGAGACCCCGGGCAAAAGTTGACCCGATCAGGGCCACAAACGATTACAAACACGTGTGTTCCTTTTGTGATGCAAAGAAATATGCTCAATCAATAGGTGTCAAAATGCGTAAGATCTATAGAACAGATGCCAGTTCAACGCACTCGATAGGTGATATACCAATCAAATAGTGTTAATTTTTCCAGACAACATCATCAAGATGACCATCCACGATCCTTTGCAAGTCCGCATAAATTCCAAACTTTATGTTGCCGGGAGCATGGGCAAAATATTTTTTGAGAAGATTGTTTGATTCTATGTACTCTTTTCTGTTGATGTAATAGAAATCGGTGTTGGGAAATTTCCTAAATATCTGTGTGAGATGAAATAGCCATTCGTATTTGAGATATGTCTTCATGCTTTTTCTGTGATCGTAATTTGGACTGTTTTTATAAACGTTGTTTTGTATGTTGCTCAATTCGTTGTCAGATAACTCCCATTGTCTAGCACCCAATATGTCAAATCCTATCATGACGACATGTCGAAATCCTCTCTCCGCCGCGTGTAGGACCGCTGAACATCCACTGCCCCTGTGATCACAGAAATCCTTGTGTTTGACTTTGCCTGTGTCTTTGTCGATGTTGGTCCACGATCTGTATATTTTTAATTTGTTTGGTACAATGTCCATGGGTTCGTCGTCAATGACATAATCCCATTTTGATATGTCATCTATGCCGATCAATTCTGTTCTGGAAGATATCTTACCCTGTTTCTTTGCTTCCACAAGTTCGTCATACATGGGTCCATTGACCGCCACTATTCTATCACACAGATCAGCATGATCCCTATAGATGGCATTGCAACCATATATGAATCCTTTGCCTTTTATGTTGTTGATGGGATATATTAATCTACTCTCGCCATTGCCTATGACGTATGCTGTGTCCATTAGAATCCAAATGATTCCCCACAACCACAACCGGCTGATGCATTGGGATTGCTGATCTCAAACTGAGAACCAAACACTTCTTCTTTCCAATCAATGGTCGTGCCTATCACATACATCATACTGGTTGAATCAACACCGAACTTTCCGTTCTCCCAAGTTATGATATGGTCTTCGGGATCGACATCCTCGGCCGTGTCGAAAAATCCCCATTCGTACTTGAATCCTGCACAACCACCACCCATCACACTCAGTCGCACAGCATACTTGTCTGGGTTTTTGTCCAATAACTTTTGCATCTGTGCCTTCGCGGCGTCCGTTAAAATAAATGGTTCCATGCTAGTAATTATCCTTTTTGTTCGGACATGACTTTGATATTTTCAAACCAAAAACGCACGGCATCTCTTTTGTGTGTGAAAGACATGAATGCTTCCTGATCTTCGTAATTCCATTCATGGAACGTTTTGCCAAAGTGTTCGTCATTCTTGACATTGATGGGTTCAAAGAACCATCCCCACTTGCCCTTGCAATTTTTTTCACACCAATTCATGCATTCTCCCGGAACACCGTTGTCATTGATGGAGATATGATATCGGAAACGTCCTAGGTAGTGTCCTTTATTTTTCTTCATAACAATATTATTGTACAATAATATCTGTTATTGTTCAATACCCATTGATTGGTTATATAATTGTTCAGCGGCCATGTTCTTGCCCTTGGCCTCGGTCTGTATGTCAAAGTTTTCTGAAAATGACAATGCCCAATCATTTACCTTACGATTTGGTAATAGGTCCGAGTGTGCCCGCAGTTTCTGTTTCTTGCAACCACGTTCCAACAACATCTTGATATCATGCATCTCGGTATGTGTTTTTTCTCCCAACTCAGCAGGAGCCAGTGCCTCGTCTCTGGAATACGAGTAGTGCATAGTGGGTCTCACACCACGCCATGAGTCTATCACCCTTTTGACCCTGTCGTCAGTGGGTTCTATGTATTCTTCGTCCCTGATCCAATGATGATGTATGTCCATGACAAGTGCAATGTGTTTTTCCAGTTCTAGGCTCTTTTCCAGTCCATGACCCATCTCGTCATTCTCTATGGTGATCAAATTCCTTGCTTCCGGTGACAGTCTGGGCAATACTTTTATGATGCCTTCTGGACCTTCCCTGCCGGATATATGCACATTGATCTTACAACCGTCGTGCCATGTCTTCCCATAACCCATCCAACGTGCCATGTCCACGTGATATTCAAATTCCAATATGCTCCTCTCAACTATGTCAGGAGTGGTGCTGGCCAGCACACAGAACTGTCCTGGATGGAATGAAATTTTAACATCGTGTTTCCTTGCGGCTTCGCCCACGGGTGCAAATATTTTAGCACAATGATCTTGTATTTCTTTTCGTTGCCACCAGTCGATCCAATTGGCTTCCGTGTATCCTTGTAACATTTCACTACCAAGCCTGACCATCCTACGTTCTGGTGGTAGCGTGCCAACACGTTCCACCATCCTCTTGGCCGCGGCCGCATTGTGGTTCATGATATCCCATTGTCGTTGTTCGGCTTCGTCCTTGTGTTCTCGTAACCAACGCATGGTTGTACTTCTACCATTGAGATCACGATCCTTGGCATTCACTTTCATGCCACCAAATTCTGATTTGTCGTTGAGCCATTTGCAACAGAAACCTATACGCTTGATCATACTATATTTTAACAGATATTATTGTTTTGTCAATGCCCAACGATCTACGATATTATTGCATTCTATAATGCTATTTCCAATTGTCAATCACGAACTGATCACCACATTCGTGTGGATCGGGTTTGCCGTGGAACACGGCCACACAATTCTCCTGTGTTATGGTCGGCGGATGCTGGAAAATGTATTTCTGTCCATTCCTGATCTTGGTATCTTTCTTGCCTATCATTTCCCACTTGTAAGAACGTATCCATTCATCGGGCCAGTGTGTTATGTCTTCCTTGGCCCTCTTGGTTATGAAATCCTGATCTCCATGATTGTTGCTCATGATCACCGAAGGATTGTTTGAGAATTCGTTCCACAGGTAATGCAGTGTGCCTGCCTGCCATTTCATACAGGATGAATTGGAAAGATTCCAGCTCTCTACCCTACATCTATTGAAATCTCTTATTATGGAGAACTTTCCGGGATTCCAACCAAACAGGTGATCTATGTTTCTGAAGATGACCACATCCAAATCAAAATACAATATGGTTCCTTGTTTGATGGGCATGTCGGGGGAAAACATATACAGTTTGCTCCACCAACTCTTGATTCCGATGAGGTTTGGAAGATTTATTATGTTGATGTCTGCTCGTATTCCTGTTGGATCTTCGGTCAAACAATGGAAGGTGAAAGGTACGGTCAGGTGTCGATCACACATATTTTTCAATATGTCCACATACTTGCTTTCGTACTTTTTACCCCATTTAACGCAGATTACGTGATTCATATCCTTCTCTCAGATTGTCCATTTGTATTTTTTTCCAATTCTCGCTGTCAAGAGTATACGGATATTCACATTTGATTGATGTTTTGATACTATTGATGTTTAGATTGTCAAGCATGGTGTTGTATATTTCTAAAAAGTTTGTATTTCCGAAAGTTTTATTTAAGTCTATTTGACCCAACTTGATGTACCCCAAAGATAACTTTGGATCTTGCCAATCATAGTTGTTGTCTTCGAGCCATGACTTGAACTTATCCATCTCGTCCTTTTTAAAACTATTTCTGGAATTGGTTATGGTTTGTCCCCATTCGACATCAAATTCTCCGGAATAATATTTCTGATGATTGATAGCAGAGCAAGTGGCCTCATCCATCTTCACTCCTCCCTCGTCTCTAAAAACTTCGTATAGGGTCTTGCCCACTTGTGACCAATGTAGGTATACTCCTCCCAATTCTCTGTCGTATCTGTTTGATTTAAAAAGTTCATAGTCATCTTCGTGTAGATCGTACCTGGGAGCATTTAAAAATGTGGTTATCTGTGAGGGTCTGATCCATTCGGGTTCTATGTGTTTTTTTCTATCTGCCAACACCCAACTTTCTATTTCATGACATATATTATTCAACTGCCTTATGGCATATTTGGTAGGATGATCTGCCTGTTTGTAATAGTTCGAAATATTCCATGCTGTTCCCTGCAGGTCCTCAAAATATCTGTGTAATAAATTGCAGGCATCGTGTTTTAATTTTTTCCCTGGCTTGCCTTGTCCTATGGGCAAGTTGGAAGAATACTGGAAATCGTCAGCAACAAAAGGATGTATTTTTTGATATGGTGGATCAAATTTAAAAGAGTTTATTTGATTGACAACTTCGTTCAGTTCTCTGCACAAATAGTTTAAATCTCGTTGCGAATCTGCAAATCCCAAAAAGCAAAAATTTTTTTCTAGAACACGTTTTTTTTCAAGATTATCTGTGAGTGCATCTAGCCATCGTTTCCCCATGGGGGTGTCGTATACACCGATCTCGTACTTTATATTGTTTAGTTCAACCTCAACTTTTTGTGATAGGAAATTATTTTCTTCCGTAGATGGCACTGTTCGCTCCGTGTTCTGCACACTCTACCTCAACCACGTAACATCTGTTATTAGTCTTTTCTCTGATCAGTTTGTCTGCGAAATTAAAGGCGTGTTCGGCGAACTTCTCCGCACCCACACCATCGAATACTCTAATTTCTGCTAGATCCATTTTTTCCAGTTCTCGGAATTTTTCAAGATGTGGATCATCCTTGTCCAATGCCAGTTTGTGATCGAAATGGTCTTCCAACCAAGCCTTCAAAGGTTTCAGTCCCCCAAAGTCCACTGCCCAATTCTTGTTGTCCAGATCATCACAACCAAACGTGAATTTAAATTGTAAACTGTATCCGTGTAGCAAGTGACAGTGTGAATGGTCTGCGTTGGGTTGACGGAACACTGCTGATAAACCTATGTTGTGTCCGTAAGTTTTTGTTGAATAGTATGGCATAGTATTAATTATACTTCTTATTGTTGTTCATGTCAATATCTAATTGTTCACACAGTTCCTTGATTTGATCGGACAGTTTGTTTGGTAAATTCATTTCCCCATCTATTATTATCTTGAGAAAATGCACCAAAATTCTAAATTCTGGTAAAGAGGATACCTGCTCTGTGTTCAGTCCGTTTTTGCTCATGGCATGGAGGATGTACTCAGTGGTGTCCGTTAGGCACTTGATACTTTTCTTATGTCTTTCTATCATATTATAAGTTTATATGTTATTTAGATTCTGTCAACTGTTTATCTACGAATTTTGTCAGTCCCTCGTAGGTTTCCTGAAAAACGTTTTTTTGTTTTTTCCATCCATCCGGCATCTGCCAATCTTTGTGATTGACTATTATCCAACGACAGTTGTCCAATTCAAACAGTTTCTGGAACTGATGTATCCAGTATCTAGGATCCACTGGTCGTTTGATGTATTGATAACCTGTGGTATTTTTATATATGTTGTTCACTTCGTTGTTTGTGCTGTGTAGATCAAAACCTATCATGAATACCACTTTGGGTTTGTAGCTCAATGCCACCACACCCGCGTAAGGTCCTGTGCCCCAATGGAATGGTTCGTCGGGTCTTTCATCACCTTCGACCGGTAAATCAGGCAAAGGTTTCACATTGGGCCACATGGCAAACTGTGGTGCCCAATCTTTCCTTGTGTAAATCGTAGTTTTTTTACCCACTGTGTTGGCCGCTTCCTGACACATATGTTTGTCGCAACACACGAACGTTTCAAAATTATAATCTCTGAATTGTGCGTTACAACCTATGACATCGGAAAATTGTTTTAGTGTGGACAGATCAAATCCTCTCCTAGATTCACCGTTACCTATTATGCTAACAAATTTACTCATCGTTCACCATGTGCCATATTGTTTTGTAATTATCATATGCTTTTTGTAATGTGGGATATTTTTTACGAAGTTCGTATGCTTCAAAACCAAACATTTCCGAATCCTCCTGTAGTTCTCTCAATGCTCGAGCATGATCGTCCTCTTCCACTAATCTTTTTTCACCGTTCTTCATTTGTTCGTAGACAGTGTGTCCCCCATCAGGCGAAACAAATATAGGTCCGGAGTTGCTTTTTCTTTTCTTTCTTTTTTTGGCCATTAATACATCTCTCTATGATCTGCTCCAGGGTGTGCGTGTCTCATACCACCTTTCTTTTTGGCATCACCTTCGTGTCTTGGTATGAAATGAATGTGCGGCCACATGATGGTCTGTCCAGCACAATCCCCAATGTTCATCCCCATATTAAATCCTGCCATTCTTTTTTCCTTGATCCATTCTCTTCCACAGAAGTAGGCCAATTTATAAGATTCTCCAACATATTCTGGTGTGTCTTTTTTTGGTATGAACAATATGTGTCCCTTGACACATGGATATTTGTCTCGAAATACTGCTGTGAATTCATTCTCAAAGAACGGAGTATCGTTGCCAAGCCATGTTGATTCTTCGTACTTTGTTATTGTTTCAAATGGCTTCTTGTAGATAGGTTTTTTCAATGGCATTGGTTTTGATTATTCCTATCTTAATATTACTTGGTTTTGGATCATATCGCAACCGTATTTCTTGCCAGTATTTTGTCGAAGTGACCGATGGATTGTGTTCCAACACATCCAATAAATTTACCAGGGCCTTCCTCACCTTCTCCGCACCACCGTGTTTGCGACAGGTGTCGGATCTGCCCACGTGTACAACTTTTTTACCTATCCGTATTTTATAAACACAGGGCAATCTTATCCACGGAGTCTTTGGATTTTTATTGTGTCGTATCTTGAAACCTTCTATGTTATAGAGATCCTCTATGTTGTACCATTTAATATCTGTCATTTTTGATGCCCAACTGTTTATATACTTTCTGAACTTTACGGGCCTGGAAGTAACAGTCTTCTAGTGCGTTGTGTAAGCCAGTCCTGTTCTCTGTTTCTCTTGGTACCAAAGAAAACAATGTTCTAGAATCTCTGATCTGCCAATATTGCCATGGCACGGGTTGACCCATTTGGGCATATAGATTTTGTAGTATGGCATAATCAAACAACGGACCTTGGCACCAGAACACGTCAACACCAACTGACCATTTGTTAATGGTTTTAATTGCTTCTTGTATGGATATACGATCTTTGTCACCCAATGCTTCTTCCATTATCTTGGGATCTTGCTGTCCCCACCAATCCAATGTTTCCTGCATCACGTGTCTGCCCATGGCAGTCTGTGAATCCACATCCATTCGAAAATACATACCCTGTGATGGTTCCACGGAAAGATAAGGATCAAACTTGACTCCGCCCACAGTCAACACAGTCGCATCGGGATTGGTGCTCAGTGTTTCCAAATCTATCATTGCATGGATGGTCATGTTTCTCAAATACTATTTGGTATGTTCCAAAGGCACAATTTTAATCTTGATTCATTGTCAACAAGAAATTTTATTGCCTTGGTTTTGGAATCATCTATCCTCAAACCAATGAAGTCATCACTGAACCCAACTTTTTCATTGTCAAAATATATAGGTCCGTTTTGAGGCCTCACCGGAATGGTCCAACCTTCTTTTCTCAGATTATCTTCTATTTTTGGATTTACCCAGATGTCCATAATTTACCTTTCCTTAATAGTTAAATTATAGCAGATTTTCTGTGTTTGTCAATTAACCAACACCCAGGAGTGTGTCCAACGGAATGGTAATATCCTCTTTTATTGGAATTTCCTTTAGATCATTTTCTCTGTCCAGATATTTGTAATCAATCTTGATGGGATCAAACTGTTTTAAAAAATCAAAAACAACATCGGTGTTCAATGGACCACAAGTGTATACGTCTAACTGTAACATCGAAGGATCATTTTCATCCCATGTGTGCATGACAATATGGCTTGTTTCGATTATGGCGAAACAGGTCAAACCCCTGTTACCGACCATGTCCACATATCGAGCTTCGGGACCGAATAGTATTTTCATGTTGATGCCCTGTATCAATTCTTTTAAAAATTGTTTGGCTTTGTTTTCGTCTTTTGGAGGATTGTTTACTTCGGCACGAACAATCAAATGCTTATGTACAAGTGTGCTCATTCATTCACCTTTTCTGGTTGGTTGTAAGTTGATTATTTAACTACAAAAACAAAAAAAAGTCAATTATAATTATTCTCTAAATTTAGATATATCTTCCAGTCTTTTCATTTCGATCATGTCGAATTGTTCTCTGGCACTTTGTAAAAGATCTTTTCCGACACACCACATTTCGGCCGATGATTCTGGTGCTCTTTTCTGCATTTCATCTAGATACACTTGAGAATATGCTGTACAAGTTACATCATTATCAAAAGGTTGGTCGATCCAACCCATGGCACAAGTTCCTGCTATGCAAAAATAAACAACTGCAAATAGTGTCTGCACGGATTAGGCCCCCGATGTGGGTTTGATCCAATTTTCAAATTCGTCTTTTGTAAGGCACCAAACTTGACCACTGGTATCAGGATACGTTTGTTTTGCATACTCTGTCACGATTGCCGCTTGTTCCAAACATTCTTTTTCAGCATCGTATAGTTTTTGTTCGTAGATTGTTTGGCAATCTGTGCCCCAACAAATCATGACTACTAGTATCCATTTCATAAAAGTATTTAAGTTCGTGGTCAAATCATAATACGAGCACTTCATAAATACACACATATTATGGATTTTGTAACACTAATAGCAGAAGTAGGATTTCCTATCGCAGGTGCCATAGCGGCGGGTGCCTTTGTGTTTATCACATTAAAATTTATTTTGGCTTCAGTGACCGGATCAGTGAATAGCCTTAAAGCCATTATTGGTGCACTGGACAACCGGGTTCAGACCATGAACAACGATCTGGTCAAGATAGACGCACTGCTGAGTTATGTGTTGAAGATCAGACCAAACGCGGACAGGATAGCCGCCAACGAGGGAAAGAACGATGCTCGCCGAGACTAGTGGAATAGCAGGAATGATCAAGGATTTTGGATTTCCCATAGTGGCCGCGATGGGTCTGGGTTATTTCGTGTACTACATATGGAAGTGGGTGACGGAAGAGATCAAACCCGTGCTGGGTGACGCTTCAAGCACACTGATCAAACTGGTTGATCGTATCCGTATGTTGGACAATGACATGATCAGGCTCAACACCAAACTTTCGATGGTTTTGGAATACAAGGAAGAGATCGTCAAAGCCGGACGTTCGGATGAGCTGGACGAGATACTCGCAAAATACAAGAGTCATTCGCAATCTTTCGACTCCACGGGCGACAGAAAGAAATAGATGATTTCAAAACAACAAGCACAAAAATGGATAGATGACAACACGGCGGTTGGGTGCGAGATAATAGACCACAACAGACCAGCGTCTGATAGGATCAGAGACAACTTGATAAACTCAGTGGACTCGTGTGGTATCGATGGCGAGTGGGCAGAATTCGGTGTGAAAGACGGTTGGAGTTTCAACCACATCAGAGAACACATGCCAGCAGGAAAAACACTTCACGGGTTTGACACCTTTGAAGGTCTGCCAGAAGAGTGGGACATCGGGACCAAAGTACCCTATCCAGCAGGAATACTTCGAGCAAAAAAAATACCTAAGGACACTGACAATAAGAAGTATTGGGTTGGCCTATTCTCAGACCAAATTCCAGCCTACAGGAAAAATTACCACGACAACATGGCATTCGTCCACATAGACGGAGATCTATATTCAAGTTGTAATGATGTGCTCTATGGTCTTAACGATCGCATAATCTCGGGCACCGTTTTAGTGTTTGATGACTTCATGATGTTTGAAACCTGTGACCCAAAAAAATGGCACAACATATGGAACCACGAATGCAGATCTCTAATGGAGTGGTGTAAATCCGAGGGTAGAGTTGTGGAGATGTTCAGCAGATCTAACTGGATGCAGGCCTCATTCAGAGTTTTGAAATAGGATTTATACAAGAGGCATGATCGTCAGCGACACAACCAAGGTAGGTTTCGTCCATGTGCCGAAGTGTGCTGGTACCTCTATAACACAATGGTTGCTGGAGACTGGTAAAGACTTCAGAGAGATTAGCAACAAGCACTGGACACCAAGCCACCTTCCAAGACAGTTCAGGGAAAAGTATCAATGGTTCGCGGTGGTTCGAAATCCCTATGAACGACTAGTCAGCCACTACAACTTCCATGTCAGGTATTACGAGAACAGGATGAAAAACTCTAAATTAAGTCAAAAACCAAAATACTCACAGAGGTACGAGTTGCTGAAGAAAGGGTTCGATCGGTGGTGCCTTGATCCTTACCAGATAGCCAACAGAGAACCGCATTGGTATGACTACCGTTGGACACCACAGGTGATGTGGATCGACGATCACACCAAGGTTCTCAAGTACGAGAACCTAGCCGAGGACTTTGAGTGGGTACAGCAGACATTGGGCGATAGTCGTGAGTTACCTGTGTTGAACAGCACCAAACAGGATTCAAGAGCATACAGGGAATATTTCAAAACGCCTGAAGTTCGACAGATGGCAGACTATTTTTTTGAGCCTGATTGCCTAGCGTTTGGATACAGATTTTAGGCCACGGTTTTTATTATTTCGTTGTGGCACGATAAGTGCCGTCCCAGTCTTTAGGTTTGCCTGCTTTGATACGAGATCGCATATTGTCGTAATAACCTATCATGTCCTCGTGGAACTCCTTGGCTATTTCTAAATTTTTCAGTGCTTTTTTCCAATCACCTTTATAATACGATTCAAGGAACTGTTTGTGATGTTCGGTCTCCCGTCCCACAGTATAAATTTTGACTCCAATTTTTTTACCTTTGACGGCTATGCAGTCCAGTTCGAACACGTCGATGTTGCTCCTGACCTGTTGTGCCGTTTCTGGTCCCAGCACTATCTGAACACCGTATGTCTTGCTTTGTCCTTCCAGTCTCGCGGCCAGGTTCACGCCATCTCCAAGGCAGGTGTAGTCGAAGCGTTGGTCGGATCCCATGTTGCCCACCACAACTTCCGCGGTGTTGATGCCCATGCCCATACCGAACGCCGGTATACCTTCTTGTTGTATTTCTTCATTGAATAGTTCAAGGCTCTTCAACATCTTTATGGCCGTGTTCACGGCGTTCTCCGCGTGCCTGGTGTCTTTTAAAGGAGCGTTCCAGAACGCCATCTGTGCGTCTCCGATGTACTTGTCTATGGTGCCCTTGTTCTCCAGTATCTCTGCGGTCATGGCGGTCATGTACCTGTTCATTATTTTCGTCAGTCCCTGTACATCTTTTCCATAGTGTTCTGATAT
>Ga0255751_10005469_pt1 | contig 11305 bp, 6 predicted proteins | sample 071ome_20_FD_179951 | JGI IMG/M metagenome (GOLD analysis project Ga0255751, IMG submission 179951) | Coastal salt marsh microbial communities from the Groves Creek Marsh, Skidaway Island, Georgia - 071412BT metaG (version 2) | ecosystem: Environmental > Aquatic > Marine > Intertidal zone > Salt...
AGTGATGAAGAAAGAGCAGGCCAACAAGCACCTGTAATTTCTATATCATCAGAAGATGTAATTGCTGAGGCACGAAAACTGTACGCATTTGTAAACGAAAAGGTATAAATAATATTACGTTCATCCTTTTTGGACGGAAGTAGTCAATAGTGACGAAGGAACGCATTGTTACGTTCATCCCTTTGGGACGGAAGTAGGCAATGGTGCTGAAGGAACGCAATCTTTTCGGAGATTGACATGACTAAATATCAAATCGCTCGTTTCAAACGTGCAATTAAAAGAGATCTTACCAAAGAAATGTTAAGCCCACAGGCTAAAAATCACAAGATAGCAAAGGCTTTCGGCCCAAGAGATCAGGAAAGATTTTTACCTGAGTATGTGACTAACAATCCTTGGTATTAAAATAGTGGAGCGACATCTTGTCGCTCCATTTCTGATAAATACACATATATAAGTTTTTAGGGAGTTTCAGATGCAAGTAACAGGCGGGGCCACATTCGCTAATGGCATAACAATTACAACAACAAATTCATCTTTAGCTGTTGATTATTTAATTGTCGGCGGCGGTGGAGGTGGCGGTAATGGTTACGACACTGGCGGTGGTGGTGGTGGTGCCGGCGGAATGGTACTTACTGGTAATGTTTCTGTAAATAGTGGTACATACAATGTTGTTGTTGGTACAGGTGGTACTGGTGGTGCCGATACAAGATCCAATAACAATGGTACAGCAGGCGGAAACTCCAGTGTATTCAGTGTTACAGCATTAGGCGGCTCTGCAGGTAATGGCAGTAGAACAGTTAGCAGAAGTGCTGGTGATGGCGGTGATGCCGCAAGTGATCCAAGCACAGCCGCACAAGGTGGTGACGGTGGCGGCAATGGTGGCTCTGCTACGCAAGGCTCTGGCGGCGGTGGCGGTGGCGCATCAGGCGCAGGCAGTAATGGCGCCAGTGGTTCAGGAGGTGCTGGTGGTGCTGGTGAAGCATCAAGCATTAGTGGTAGTAATGTAACATACGGTGCTGGTGGTGCTGGTGCCAGAGGTAATTTTAATACCACAGAGGGTGCTAACGGTTCTGCCAATACTGGTAATGGTGGTGGAGGCGGTGGTGCCGCATCATTCAACTCTGGTGGTGGCGGTAATGGTGGCTCAGGTGTTGTTATTATAAGATATCCTGACAGTAACAGTGCCGCAACAACCACAGGCACAGTGACATCAACAACATCAGGTGGATATAGAATTTACACATTTACTGGTGATGGTACTATTACGATATAGATAAATTAATTATAGGATATTTAATATGGGGTTAAACATTTCAGGCGGTGTGACGTTCTCAGGCGGTATAACATTATCAGCGCCAGCATCTTCTTCACAGCTCAGAGAAGCACCAGATGATATATCAGTAGGTAGCAGTAGTACAACTTCGTATTTAGAAGATGTCAGAGATTATTACGATGATTTAGCATTCAGACCAGACTTTTATGAAGATGATTATGAACCCGCAGATGATGTAGGTGGAATAACAGATATTTTTTATTTGTCGGGACCTAAACGATATTATGCGATAATGTTTCATGGTGGCGGCAATTATACATACAAGGGTACAACTGCTGATTATAGCATACAAGCCATTTTGGCAAGAGACGGATGGGGGAGTAATACTGGTGTAAATTTATCATCAAATTCTCTCAGTTACATGCCATCATCAGGTCCTATTTGGTCCAGCGCCTTGGCCTACCCAACCAATGCACAACCATATAATGATCCTGATATCGAGAATCCAGATGCACCTATAGAAGGTTGGACATGTGTATTTTTAGAAAGTGCACACAGATACAATAATGCAAATATTCTTAACTTTACAAAATACCCACTCGGCGCCAGCACCAGTTTCAGATATCGAAGAGGATAACAAATTCAATTCATAAAAAAAGGGCGGTTTTACCGCCCTTTTCATTTGTCTATTTAAACTTAGACGTAGTTATAATGTACAGTAATTGTACCTGCTCCTGAACTGGTTGTGGCCGCTGTTGTGCCATCAGCCTGCATGAACTGGACTTGTACTGCTGCATTCTTAGTTAGTGTATAATCACCATCTAGTTCGATAATGTAAGTACCAACTGTTGCCGCATCTGCGTCATCAGCCGCTACTAATGTAGTACCTGAACCTGCATTCTCTTTAACAAGAATGTGGTTGAAACTACCACCACTAAATGCTGTACCAACCTTGATTACAATTTTGCTTGCGTAGTAAGTTCTAGAACTTACATTAGGCATAGCACTTGTATCGATAGTTGCACTACCTGAAGTTAATGCTTGTCTAAGTAATAAGCCGTCACCACCATTGTTATCAACATAGTCTTTAACTGCTGCTGATGTTGGTACGGTAGTATCATTATCGTTACTTGCAATAGCATCACTTTCTGTTACAAAACTAGCAATAGTAGTTGTACCATCAGTTAAGCCAGTACTAAAACTAACATTAGCTGCTGTTACATCACCAGTCACATCACCTACAAGGTTACCTACAAAAGAACCACCTGAGGTTACATTACCGCTGAACGCACCAGTTGTTGCACCACTTAATGCACCACTACTTAATGTAGCAGTACCATCAGTTAATGAACCACCAGTTACCGCACCACTAAATGTAGCCGCTACACCACCAGTAATAGTACCTGCTGTAGAACTTAATGTTCCATCAGTTAGTGTACCACCTGTTAGTGTACCACTTGCAGTGATATTAGCTGCTTGTACATCTTCAGCACCAAAGTCCCACTCACCTGCTGGTGTGTAAACGATTTGCTTCATGCTACCACCAACGTTGGCTTCAAAACCTACGTTAGCACCTGTTGTACCATTGCTGTTTACGCGGAAAATTGCATCTGCTGTTTGAACAGTAGTTGAGTCTACAACTGTTTGTGAACCCTGTACTGTTAAGTTACCAGTAATAACTGCATCACCATTAACATTAACCTGTGAAGATGTAATGTCGTCCGATGTGAACGTACCAGTTACTGTTAAGTTTGCAATACTTGCACCATCAACAATACCAACTGCTACTTGATTGTTTGTGATTGTGGTTTCTGTTTGACCAGCAGTACCAACGATACTTAAAGTTTCGCCGCCACTTACTGTGTCATTAGAACCATTATCACCTGCAATATCAAATCCAGTACTAACTGAAACGTTAGCCGCCGCTGTGATTCTACCCTGAGCGTCAACTGTGAAAGTTGGGATCTCAGTTGCTGAACCATAGTTGCCTGCTGTAACTGCTGTATTGTCCAAATCAATTGTAAGTGTTTGACCACTTGCACTTGATGTTAAACCAGTACCACCTGCAATAGTTAAATTCTGTGAGTCTAAGTCAACATTACCTGTACCACTGTCACCAGCAAAGTCTAAGTCTTCTAAGGTAATTTGTGCATCAACGTATGCTTTAACAGATTGTTGTGTTGGAATCAATGTATCACTATCACTAACCATGTTGTCTTCGTCAACAAAACCAGTAATTGTGATTGAACCATCACTTAGTGAACCAAAGTCTACTTGGCCACTAAAGTCTGCTGTAGCACTTGCAACTGCACCTGTAACACTTAGGTTACCTGCACTAACGTTTCCACTAAATGCACCAGTTGTAGCACCACTTAAAGCACCTGAACTTAAAGTTGCTGTGCCGTCAGTTAAACTACCACCAGTTACTGCACCACTGAATGTAGCTGCAACACCGCCAGTAATATTACCACTTGCTAATGAAGCAGTACCATCTGTTAATGTGCCGCCAGTGATTGTTCCACTTGCTGTAATGTTTGCAACACCAGTAATTGTGCCGCCTGAACCACTACCTACTGTAACATTACCTACAGAAACGTCACCACTAAATGTGCCGTCTGCTGCTGATATGTTACCACTCAGTGTTACATCATTATCCAATGCAACAGTTACACTATCACCACTTACTGAAGTAGTAATGTTAGTACCGCCAAGTACGTTAGCAGTGTCGCCACCGTCAATTGTGCTTGAGCCACTGTCGCCTGCTAATGTCCAACTTGTGCTAATTGCTGTTGTACTTGCTGAGGTAATTCTACCTTGCTGGTCTACAGTAATTTGTGGGATCGCTGTAGCATTACCGTAACTACCTGGAGTTACTGCTGTATCAGCAAGATCAATAGTGCCTGATGTATAATCAATACCAGTGCCACCCACCAAGTAAGCATCCATAGCCGCGTTACCACGTGCTGTTGTCCAGTAAAGGTTTGAACCTTCTGCTAAGTCACCAGTATCATGGTTAGCAATACTGCTAACTGTACCAGTTACATCACCAGTTACATTACCTGTTAAGTCGCCTTCAAAACTTGAAGCCTTAACATTTTCTGAGCCAAAGTCCCACTCACTACCAACAGATGTGTAAAGAATTTGTTTTACACCACTTGCTGTGTTTGCTTCAAAACCAGCATCAGTGTTTGCACCATTGCTGTTTGTTCTGAAGATAGCATCAGCAGTTTCAACTGTTGTGGAGTTAACTGTTGTTTGCGTACCTTGAACTACTAAGTTACCAGTAATAGTTGCATCACCATCAATACTAATAGCACTAGATGTGATATCGTCCGATGTAAATGTACCAGTTACTGTTAAGTTTGCAATTGAAGCACCGTCAACAATACCAACAGCCACTTGGTTGTTAGTAATGGTTGTTTCAGTTTGTCCTGCTGTACCTACAATGCTTAATGTCTCACCACCGTTTACAGTATCATTTGAGCCATTGTCGCCTGCAATGTCAAAACCTGTGCTAAGTGAAATGTTAGAAGCAGATGTTACTCTACCTTTTGCATCAATGCTTAGTACTGGAATTTGTGTTGCTGAACCGTAGTTACCTGCTGTAACACCTGAAGTTGCTAATGTTAATGCTAAATTAACATCTGCTGAACCGTCAAAAGATACATTACCTGATGCATCTCCTGATAATCCAATGTCTCTTGCTGTTGCTAGTGTTGCTGCTGAACCACTTGCGTTACCGGTTAAGTCACCAGTAAAACCGCCTGAAGCACTTACAGTTGTAAATGAACCAGCCGCTGTTGACGTGCCGCCTATTACAGCGCCATCGATTGCACCACCTGTGATAGCAACATTATTAGCATCCTGAGTTGAAATTGAACCTAAACCTAGGTTAGTTCTCGCACCAACAGCAGTGTTTGCACCAGTACCACCTTGTGCTACTGGCAACGTGCTTGAACTATCAATTAAGTTAGCATCACTTAAATCAATAGCCGCAACACTAGTTGTGCCGGATGAGAGAGTAACAATACCAGTGCTACTAGATACGTCTGTACCTAAACCACCGTATGCTGGATCAATTGCTGTAGCTGTCCATGAACCTGCAACCACACTTCCTAATCTGATATTCTCTAATGTTGAACCGTCAGATTGAGTAAAGTCAAAACGTGAGTTACCGGAATCATATTTTAGACGGCCACCACTTTTACCCATTTGGACGTCAGCTGCAAGACCTTTAATACCAAAGTTCTTAATATCAGCCATTTTATATTTCTCCTAGTATATCTAATATATTAAGTTATCGATAACATAATGAGTATATTAACCTACACTATGCTAAATTATATTTATCTAAATCACACATACGTTAACTTGATAGTAACATTGCCAGCACTGGACTGATAATGATTACATCTGGCTCTGATCACAAGATCTTGTGTGTTAGAGTCAGGATAAACGTATTCTGGATATTGGATAAACGATGTTGTATCAGTGAGATCGTTGCTAACGTCATCTACAAAAATATCAGGATCTGTAATGGTACCCAGTTCAATGTTTGGAACAGTATTTCCTGAGTAACCGCTAAAGGCTGTATTCACTTCGATGCCCACACTAATAATTCTTCTTCCTGGAGATATATTCCCCAGATTGTTTGTTGTACTTACACCAAAGCCTGAAGCAGGCATTGTGAAAGTTGTTGTGAGTGTCTTCGCATCAGTGCTAGCACTGTCTGCGTTTGAAATTTCTACCCAGGCACTACCAGTATACAAGTACAGACCCCACTCACCGTCACCTTTGTTGGTAACATAAGCCTGATCACCTGCCGCTGGGCTTAGTGCATCACGTGCACTAATGGTACCTACCACAGTTGTACCACCTGTACGCACACCTTGTTCAATGTTCATTGCTAGTGGAACACTACCTGTGTGTCCTGAGAATATTCCAGTTTCATCCTGGAATAAGGTACTATCTTCGTATATTAATATCTCACCACCGTCTGATCTGGTGAGTTGTAATTTTTCTGCATTAGTGGCCGCTGTGCTTGCTGGTAAGCCTGAAATATTACTTGCACCCACAAAATAGTAACCACCGCTTTCTGCATTACCATTGTAAATGTTTATAGCATTTCCATTTAATTCTGTTAAAGTTAGTTCTGTTGCCGTTGCATTAACAGTTAAATTAGCAATATTAACAGCATCTATATCAATCTTCATGTCTTCCGGAGTACTCACTGTAGGATACTGACTACCATTTGTGGTGAAGTTGATCAGTGTGTTACCACTACCACTGTCTATATAAACACTGAACGGGGTATAACCACCAACAAGTCCATAAATTGTGCCACCACTATCTGATGTTATAATATTTTCATAAGGTAAAACATTTGCAACAACATTATGATTACTTGAGTGGGAATTAATTTGTGATGATATTTGTGCTATATTGGAAATACCAGCAGTACCACTGAATGTGATGCTTTGTCCATTTAAAATTATACTGTTACCGTCCCCCATTGTGGGATTGCCCTGATCGCCTGTTAACACTGTGGCTATAGCACTCTGTATGTTTATAAATGCTACCTTGCCACTATCTGTTTCTGCATTGCGTAAAGAGCCATCAGTCTCCACGTATATAAAGTCACCTTGTGAACCTGGAATATTGGGATCAAAGTCAATAATTCTGTTGTTTGGCAGTATCATAAATTGATCTGGTCCAGGACCTGCCTCTGTAACAACACCAATCATCTTGTCTGCTGTGATTGCATTTGCCTTTACAAAACCATTCTCAGTTACAGCAATTACATCACCTTTACTAAAACCGTGACTTTCTTTATCTAGTACATAGTTTAGTTGCGGGTTCAAGTAATTAAATCTGCTGGTTACTTCTGAATAAAATGACGCTGACACTGTTGTGGGTAGTGGATCCAGCATGGGTATACCATTTTCATTGAGTCCAAACACCACTGCAGAACCTGTATTAAAAATACCATTACCTGAACTTCGTTTAAAGGTATTGTATCTTAACCAATCCTCCACAACACAAGTAACACTGGTTCTGGTTTTGGCACTCACTGAAATGATTTTAAGACATGCTCCACCAGTAGCACTGGCAATCCAGTCACCTACAACAACATCTAACCCGTTGTATGTAAAATCGTCTCTGGTTAAGTGTGAACCGTGACTCTGTGCTGTTACACCGAATGTGATTTCCCATCTATAATATTTTGGACTTATACCGCCCTCATACCATTTGTCAGCACTACCATTTGCATGTGGCCATCTTTCCTTGCCACTGATCGCACTAACACTGACAGGTAAAACCTTAGTTGGATGATTTAATTTTACTTGCCTAGACTTGTATGAACTCATTAAAAATTATTCCTACACATATTAGTCGTACATCACGAACTGGATCCAGGCATGTGTAACTGTACCAAATCCACCTCTACTTGCACCAGTTTCGTCTTCACGTAATCTTAATTTGAGTACCTGTTGAGTACTACCATTGAAGTTGGTTGGTGAACCACTTGAGCCACCAGCTGCAATTTCTCTTAGTCCCATATCTGTTGTAAATGGTACAATATTATACTTGTTATCTGTGTAGTTATATCCATAAATTAGGATACTTGCTGGTGGATAGTTAAATCCACTGTCAAAAGTAATTGTTACATCACCACCACTTGAGTCATTAATAACGACACTGCTAATACCTGATGAAAGGTTCTGTGTGGCATTTAGGGTACCATTACTATTATAAGTAAGCTCAAATCGTTCTATGGTTGATCCGCCTGAACCACCACCTGAACCTGTGTTGTCCGCCGCTGGAGCCCAACTAGTACCATTGTATTTTAATACTTGTCCACTGGTTGCGCCTGATGTGCTTACATCTGATAAATCACCCAACGCACTTGCACCACCGCCACTGCTTACAGTGCCTGGTGCCCATGTGCTGTTACCGTTATCCCATAGTAGAGCTTGTCCGTCAGTTGGTGTTGTACTGCTTACATCGCCTAAATCTGATATAACATTACCGCTGAGATCAGCAATGCCACTGCCGCCTCCGCCTGACACATTGCCTAGTGCTGATGTTAAATCAACCGAACTACTACTACCACTGATTGTAATAGTGTTACCACTGATGCTCAGTGTCTGTGCATCAGTATTAGTTGCATGGAATGATCCTAAAACAGTAGTAAAGTCAACTGAACTATTGCTTCCGCTAATAGTTAATACGTTACCGGTTAAGTCTAATGTTTGGTCAACAGCACCGTCTTGTCCTTTAACATTACCAGCATCAATTGTACTAGCATCACTTAATGTAAGTATTAAGTTACCTGAGCCATTTACTGTAGCAGTACTTACGTTTGTACCATCATTACCTGCAGGACCTGTATTACCTGTTGCGCCTGTTGCACCAGTTAAACCAATTGGGCCTCTAACATTACCTGCATTGATTGTTGAAGCATTACTTAACGTGATAACTAAATCGTCAGTACTAATGGTTGCGTTAGTAATCCACACACCGTCGACACCTGCATTACCTTGAGGACCTTGCGTACCTTGTATACCTTGAATATTACCAACATCCTGAGTTGATGTATTTGAGTAGTTAAGTATTAAATTACCGCCTACTAAACTGGTGCTTGTAATACCTACACCTGCTGTGCCCTGTGGTCCCACAACATTACCTGCATTGATTGTGGTTGCATCATTTAATGTGAGTACTAAATCGCCTGCTGTGACTGTTGCTGAACTGATTCCAGCATTACCGTCACCCTGTGGACCTACATTACCTTGTGGTCCTTGTGGACCAGTTAAACCGATATTACCTTGTGGACCTGTCGCACCTGTAGCACCTTGTGGTCCAATTGGTCCTCTAACATTACCAGCGTCTATACTTGTTGTATCACTAAGTGTAATAATTAAATTAGAGCCTGTAAGGCTAGCATTAGTTACACTTACACCTTGTGGTCCAGTATTACCTTGTGGACCTTGTGATCCTGTAGCACCCTGCGTACCTACTACGCTGCTTAAATCTATAGAAGTACCATCATAGGAAAGAGAGTTTCCTACCAGCCCAATTGTGGGTCTGTTTTGAACGTCTGAATACTCACCACTAAATGCTACCGCACTTAATTGTGCATTACTGCTGTTTAGTGCGTTTGCAATTTCGCCTAGTGTGTCCAATGTACCTGGAGCACCACCAATAAGTGCGTTAATTTCTGCTGTAACAAAATTTTGAGTTGCAAGAGTATTTGAACCCAGTGATAAATTAGCACCATCAGTAGAAAGTGTAGTACTACCTAAATTAATTGTGTTACCACTCAGATATAAATCTTTCCATCTATAGTTTGCACTACCTAAATCGTATGTTACGTTTGCTGAAGGTATAATGTTACCAGCCCAGTTGCCTTCACTTAAAGAAAGTACATCTGAATCTCCATAACTGCTTGCAACGGTTCCGTATTCAAATCTTGAATTTGCAGTGTTCCATAATAGTGCCTGTCCATTTGTTATCCCGCTAACACTTGCTACATCAGTTAGATCTGATATAGCACTGGCACCACCGCCACCACCTGAAAAACTAATAATTTGAGGAGACCCGCTTACTCCGATATATAAATTTCCTGTATCAGTGGCATACAGTAATTCACCATCGGCGGGACTTGCTGGTAAATTAGCCTGTAAACCTCTTCTTATTTGTAAAGCCATTTTTATTTCGTCTCCTAAACTTTAAAATGTTCCCATATCTAATGTGAACCCTACTGGGTTCGTAAATGTTCCAAAATCTAGTCCCTGGTTTACAACACCAGTAGAACTAATTGTAACACTCTGTGCTGATGCATTAGTGGCTATGCTTACACCACTACCAGCAACAAGTGTTAATGTATCTTCGTTAGTTGCTACAACGTCTGATTCGCCTACAACTGAAATTGTACTAAATGCGTTGCTAGCGGTACCACTCCCGCCACCACCTGCAAAACTGCTGAGATCAACACTGTTACCATTACTAATACTTAATGTATTACCTGTAAGTGTTAAGAGTTGAGCATCAGTGTCACGTAGTGCACTTAAATTTACACTGTTACCACCACCAATGGATAATAGTCCAGTGCTTGCATTCCAACTCAATGATTGAATATGGCTAGCAACACTTACATTGACAACACCAACAACTCTACCATATCTGTCTACATTAATTTGTGGTATTACAGTTGCAGTACCATATGTACCGGCTGTTACAGGACTGTCTTCTAAATTTAATGTTACATTACCACCCGTTCCACCACCAATTAAACCATCACCTGCTACAACTTCTGTGATATCACCTTGTGGTATAGCAAGTTCAGTTACATTTGTTATTCTGCCTTTACCGTCTACTGTAAATTGTGCAACATTGTTTACACTACCGTAAGTACCTGCAGTTACACCTGTATCTGGTAACGAACTGGTTACCTGTTGTGCTTCCCACGCACTGTTTGCAGCTGACCATTGTAGTAGGTCGCCATCAGTACTGCCTGAGATTATGTCTTCTATACTGATTTCATTAGCAACTACCGCACTGTTAACACCAAAAAATATTGTATCTGCATTTGCCTGTGTGGTTATTACACCAGCACCAGTACCTGCAAGGGTTAATGTGTCGTTTATTTTATCAGCTGCTACTGTTGTTTGTCCACTTACAACAATGTTCTGGAAGTTTAATACGTTTGAACTGCCTGATATATTACTGTTGCCACCTCCAGCAATCTCAATCATATCCACGTTTTGGATACGACCATAAGTATCAACTGTTATTTTTGGTAGGTGTGTAGCATTACCATATACTGCGGCTGTTACACCTGTTGCCACTAGGTCAATGGTTGCAGTGTTGTTTATACCAGTACCACCAGTTACACGAATTTGTCCTGATGTGCCTAAAACATTTGCCACAAAACTTGTGTTAAGAGTTTCGGCTGTGTTAATTGTGGACTCTACTAGCGAAACATTAGTGATTTGGCCTTTGCTGTTAACATCTAAAACTGTATGATGA
>Ga0255751_10005473_pt1 | contig 11301 bp, 8 predicted proteins | sample 071ome_20_FD_179951 | JGI IMG/M metagenome (GOLD analysis project Ga0255751, IMG submission 179951) | Coastal salt marsh microbial communities from the Groves Creek Marsh, Skidaway Island, Georgia - 071412BT metaG (version 2) | ecosystem: Environmental > Aquatic > Marine > Intertidal zone > Salt...
TGATACATTTACACAACGGGCCGATACCGAGACACCGAATGATACATTTACACAACGGACCCCAACGTCATCCGATCCGTCCGAAGCCCGCCCGCCCGCGCGCATGGTTGAGGGTCTCGTCGGTCGCCCGACCCGCATCGATCGACGCGACGCGGTTCTCCATCGGCGATGGCGGCGATGGCGGCGATGGCGACGACGCAGAGGGCGGTGGTCGGTGGACGAACGCGATGGGACGCGCGGCGACGAGGGACGACGACGAATGCGACGAGGGTCGTGGCCGTCGCACAGCGGGCGGCGTTTAGGATGGAGGGAAGCGGGACAGAGGACGGAGGACGGCGGCGGCGGCGACGGGTCGTCGTCGTCGCTCGCTCGGCGTCGTGCGGGGGACACGGACACAGTCACGGAGGCACGCGGGCGAGGGACCCGGGGAGCCGGCGGAGCGCGCTGGACGGGGCGGCGGTGAGCTCGGACGAGGACGAGTTCGTGTCGCAGGCGGGGATGATGGCGAGCGGGTCGGTGGACGGCGTCGGTTTCGGTGGGTCCGCGGCGGAAGGGGTGCGGGGGGAGATCGTGCGGGCGTTGGATGCGGTGTTTAGCGCGACGGGTATCGGACGGGTGGCGGATTTCTTGAGGGGGAACGCGGCGGTGGCGGCGGTGGCGTGGGCGTTGTTTCTCGTCGCCGGGGTGTCGCACGTGGCGACGCACGTGGCTGCCGGTGGTGGTGGCGCCGTGGGCGGGGTGGAGACGGCGACGGCGGCGTTGGTGAGTAAGGTTTGTACGGTTTTGGTGTATGCGCTGGCGGGGACGCCAGAATTCGTTGACGTGACGTACGAGCTCGCCGTGGGTAACGTGAATATTCACGTGTTGACGACGCTCGCCGTCTTTGGAACCGTGATGCTTGGATGCGCGATGGAAGGGGCGCTCTTGCTCGTCTTGTTTGCGTCGGCGCACTTTGTCGAGGATCGGCTCACGCTGCACGCGAGAGGAGATTTGAAGGCGCTCTGGGGCACGGTGCCGACGACAGCGGAGGTTGTGACGCTCAACGCGGATGGAACGCCAGATATGAGCAGTATTCAAGAGGTTGCCGCGGCAGACGTTCTCGTCGGCACGACGGTGTTCATCAAGGCCGGGCAGCAAGTACCGCTCGACGGTGTCGTCGTTCACGGAAGCGCCTTTGTGAGCATTCAGCACATCACCGGCGAGGCTTTGCCAGTGATGAAGCGATACGGCGATGAGATTCCGGCTGGAGCGATGAACACGGATGGCGTGCTCGTCGTGCGAAGCCTGCGATCGAGCGAAGAGAGCACTCCGGCGCGCATCGCGCGGCTAACCGAAGCGGCGCAGCGGCGCCGGCCCAAGGTTTCGCGCATGTTGGATAGCATTGGCGATCGCTACAGCAAGGCTATTCTCGCCATCACATTTATTACCATGGCCATCGCGCCGATGGCGCTCGGCATTCCCTTTCTCGGCAGAGGTGGAGCGATGTACCGAAGCTTTGCATTCTTATCGGCTGCGGCACCGTGCGCACTACTCATGTCGCCGTTGGTGTACGTCGCCGCCATCGGCGCCATGGCGCGCAGAGGCGTGCTCATCAGAGGTGGTTTGACCCTCGATGCGCTCGCCGAAGTGGGCGCGGTCGCGTTGGACAAGACGGGCACCATTACCACTGGACAAATGAGCTGCACGAACATCACGCGGTTTGAAAACGGTGCGACTATTCAATCCGATCCGAGCGGATCATCCAAGGCGCTCGCGTACGCCTTGAGCCTTGAGCGAGGTTCTTCGCATCCCATCGCCGCCGCCGTGACGCAAGCCGCGCGAGGTATCAATCTTCCCGATGTTGGAAGCGTGACCAACTATAAGGTGGTCGCTGGAAGTGGCGTTGAGGGAACATTTAATGGCAGACGTGCGAGATTTGGCAGCGCCGAATTCGCCCTTGAGGTGTGCGACAACAGCACTTCTGAGTGCTCCGCCGCGGTGAATGAGCAAGAGGGTGAGGTGATTGCGGTGCTCGCCGTGGAGGGTGAAGACCCGGCGCTTTTCACGTTTACCGATACCCTCAACCCGAAGGCTCCAGAAGCTATCTCGCTGTTGCGGTCGGGTAAGTGCAGACAAAACTGGTGGGAGCCGGCGAATGCATCAAACGGCATGGAGTTGGTGATGCTCACAGGAGATAACGCCACGAGCGCGATAACCATGGCAGAAGCCATCAATCTCAAGCAAGAGGATGTGCATGCGGGATTGACCCCGTCGCAAAAACTCGAACTCGTCGAAAAGCTCAGAGAGCGGGTCAAGGAGAACAAAAACCCGCGCGTTGCCATGGTTGGCGACGGCATTAATGACGCGCCAGCGTTGGCGGCGGCGGACGTTGGCGTCGCGATTGCTTCCACCCCGAGCGATGCCGCAGCGAGCGCTGCGGACGTCCTCTTGCTCACCAAGGATGAAGGCGGTATCGCCGAGCTTCCGCAGTTGTTTTCCATCGCCGAGCGCACGCGACGCGTCTTGCGCCAAAACATTGCGCTCGCCGTTGTCTCGATTGTCGGCTCAGCCATCCCGGCGCTCTTTGGCGCTTTCCCGCTGTGGTTGGCTGTCTTGTTGCACGAAGGTGCGACATTAATGGTTGCCATGAACTCAGTTCGTTTGCTCGTCACCTTTGGTCGCCAACCATTGTCAAAGAGCACGACTCTCGCCCTCACAGCGTTCACCGTGTTTTGCTGCCTCGGCGCCGCGTACACGGTGTGCAGCGAAGCAATTGCCATCTGGATTAGTCACTTGCACGTCGCGCACTGGATCAGTGTTGCCGCTGCGTTCAAGTCTGCGTGGGCAGGCCTTTTAGCTGGCTGCTTGCACACTTTGACTGGGCCCGATCACTTGGCTGCGCTCACGCCGCTGACCGTCGGCCCGAGCAGAGCTCAAAACGCCCTCATGGGCGCTCTGTGGGGCTTTGGCCACAACACGGGTCAAATCCTGTTTGGATGCATCTTCATCTTGTTGAGAGACAAGTTGCCGCTCAACATGGAAATTATTGGACAATTCGGTCAAGGTATCGTCGGTTTGACGCTCATTATTATCGGGGCAATGGGTTTCTGGGAGAGCGTCTCCGGTCACTCACATTCACATTCACATTCGCATTCTCACTCGCATTCACATTCGCATGGCGGGGACTCGGGCATGCCGATGAAACGCGATAGTAGTTTTATCTCCTGGACGTACATCACCGGTACGATCCACGGTTTGCAGCCCGATGCGCTGTTTTTACTGCTGCCTGCCCTTGCACTTCCGCGAGTCGAGGCTATTTCCTTCTTGGCGACGTTCTTTGTCGGAACCATCATTGCCATGGGAACGTACACGTACTGCATTGGTGCGGGTACTGCCGCACTTGAAAAGAACAATCCAAAGTTTGTCAGCTACATTGCTCGCGGCTCGAGCGCCGTAGCTCTCGCCTTTGGTGTTTTGTTCGTTATCAGTGCGGTGTTCGGTCTCGATTTGATTTGATTTCTCAGCACGTAGCTTATCTAGTAGGAGTGTAAACACACATTTAGTCAAGGATGATTTGATTGTTTTAGGCATAGAAGCTACACGTCGAATTATTAACAATGATTGCCTCTCGGCGGAGAGGTTAGTCTAAACACGCTTCGGCTTGTAAGGAGCAAACAAGACGGCAGAGTTGTGACCTCCAAAGCCGAACGAGTTGCTCAACGCCACCTTGACCTCGTGCTTTTCGCGAGCGCTGCCCACCAACATGGAGACATCGACGCCTTCATCAGGGGTATCAAGGTTGATGTTCGGGTGAAGTTCACCAGTGGTGATAGCCTTGATGCACACGACAGCCTCAACAGCAGAGGCGGCGCCGAGCAAGTGACCCAACATGCTCTTGGTGCTGTTGATCTTGGCTCCCGAGTTCTTGAATTTCTTTTGCAACACGCGGAGTTCGGCCATGTCGCCCGCCGGAGTGGACGTGGCGTGGGCATTGATGTAGTTGACGTCCTCTGCCTTGACACCTGTGACCTCAAGAGCCTTGTCAATAGCAAAGTTGACACCCGCGCCGTCTGGGCGAGGTTCAGTCATGTGATGCGCGTCGCAAGTCGCGAAACCACCTAAGACTTCGGCGACGATCGGGGCGCCACGCGCAAGAGCGCTCTCCAGAGATTCAAGTACGAGCACGCCGGCACCTTCACCCATCACGAAACCGTCTCTGTTGGCATCCCACGGCCTAGACGCCGCCTTGGGATCGTCGTTGCGCGTACTGAGCGCGCGCGCCGCAGAGAAACCCCCCATACCGCTCGGAATGATCGCCGCATCGCTAGCGCCGGCGAGCATCATGTCAGCCTCACCATTTTGAATGTGCATGATGCTGTTCAAGATGCAAAAGTTACCCGTCGCGCACGCGGACGCGATCGAGTAGTTTGGCCCCATGAAACCGATATCCATCGCCGTGAGCGCGCTACCCATGTTCGTAATCGCAAACGGAATACAGAACGGGTTCATCTTCTTGTGTCCCTGAGTGAAAAGGTTCTCCGTCGCCGTGGCGAACGTTTGCATACCACCCATCGCACTACCTATGAGGCATCCACTCAGCGCCTTGTTCACGTAGTTTGCACCCTCCTCGTCATTCCAGTTAACCTTTGCGTCCTCCAACGCCCTCTTCGCCGCAACAATCATGTACGCAATATACGGATCCACACGACGCGCCATCTTCTTGTTCATGTATTCACCACACTGAAAGTCCTTAATCTCCCCGGCAAACGTCGTTCCAATCTCACCGACGTCCCACTTTTCAATCGGAGATATCGCGCTCTCTCCGTTGCACAGCTTTTCATACATCGCGTGCACATCATCGCCGTGCGCCGTCACCGCACCCATCCCCGTGATCACCACGCGCTTCTTACCGCGTGCGTTCAAGAGATCCACATCACCCCCCGCCGACGCTCGCGTCGTCGTCGTCGTCGTCGCGCGTCGCGGTGCGACCGTCGTCGTCGTTCTCCTCTTGCTCGTTTTCAAACGCGCTCCGCTGATGACCGCGCTCGTGCTTTGTGTCGTCGTCGCCCGCATGTCTCTCGCTTCACAAACCTCCGCGCTCGATCCTACGAAGAAACGAAAGCTTTTCCCGTTCGTTCCGACGCGCGCGCGATTCCCCTCGTCGCGTCGTCCGGCTCTGACGCACCGAACGCGAGCGAGGTCGTGTGGATAACGATCGGACGCGATGTCGATCGGGGCTTCGCTATTCTGGTGGCATCCCTCCCATACATTGGCGGTTCATTACTCGTGGATTTACATGACTAAATGCCTCAATGTCGACACTGTAAATTTATTGAAACCCGGCTGGTTCCAGTCTTTCATGGTTTACGACTCGTCGATTGTGGGTGCGGTCGATTGGTTTTGGACAAAATGCGTCGACTGGTGAACGCGAGCGAGAGAATGGAAGAGCGCTCGGAAACGGCGAACGGGTTGCGGAGTGAGGATGAATAAAGATTGATTGATTGATTCGTGTGCGTAGTACCGGTACGAGTATCATTAATAATGATCTAACGTTCATCGTCGCTGTCAAACGCGTCGCCGTATTCCCAAGCGCCGAGCCGCGCGCGTCGCGCGGATTCCTGAGACTCAAGAAGCGCGTCCGTCTCAGCCGAATCGAGACGGCGAGCGGCGGCACGACGGTCGAGACGGGCAAAACCGGCGGCGAGGATGTCGCGCGAGACGGAGGCGGAAGAGAGATCCGGGTCGGGGAAGAGGGTGAGAGAGAAGGCTGGGATGGCTTCGGCTTCCCAGGGCTTGGCAGAAGGTCGGCGCTCTCTGTGGTCGACGCGCGCGTGAAAGGCGCGTCCAGAGATGAGCGAGCCGATGTGCGACGCGGCTTGATAGCCGTAATCAGAGTCTATGTGAGGCACCTTGAGAAAGGAGAGGTTGCAGTGGAGCGCCATGGCGGGAATCGCCGCGATGGTGATGCTGGAGTCCTTGAGCGGTCGGAGCCGATTAAATGGCAAATCCTCAGAGTTGCCAAAATCGCAGTAAAAGACGCTCACTGGGTTATCCCCGACGCGCTTGTGCATCACGATGGCTCTGGACCACTTGTCGTCGCCGGTAAACTTGGCGGCGACGACGTCTCCAGCCTTTGGCTCGAAGATTCCGTCGAACGGCTTGCTCGTGTCGACGCCTCCGTAGAGTTCAGCCAACTTGTCTGTCACCTCTCCAATCTTACATCCTTCGAGCTTTTGCACGAAGAACTGACCGCCAGCGAGGCATTCAGTGACGCCCACGTGCACCAGGGTATTATCGGGCGCGTTCTCGACCGGCTCCTCCGCCTCGACGGCGGGTGGCTTCCAATCCTTCCAGAGTCCCGCCTTGATCTCCTTTGCCGCGGCTTCAATCTCGGCGAGTGCTCTGCCGCCTTGAACTCGGTCCACGGGGAACATTGGGTGCAGGCTTCCCAATCCCACGCGAAGAAGCTCTTCGCCGAGGTTGACCTTCCCGTTATCTGCGAGCAAGGTTCCGAGGAAGACGCCAGTTTTATCCACCGAGTCGACGACGATTTCAACCTCGCGTTGAAGAATCATGTTGCGCGTGTACGCCAACGCTTCTGCGGCGTAGGGTTCGTCACGTTGCGGACAGCGAACGCCGGCGAGGCAGAATGCAATAACTGCGCCCTCTTTCGGAATCGAAACACGAATTTTATGTCCAGCAGCAACGTAATCCACGATGGCGGTACACTTTCCAGCGCGCTGCAAAAACGGCAAGAAAGTCTTCGCCTTGTGCGCGTTCAAACTAAAGTCATTTTTCCTATGAACAGGAGCCTCTCGACCCTTGTTATGCATCCCCTTCTTGGTATCTATACCCTTCTTTTCTGCCACAATGAGCTCGTCGTAATCTGCGGCGCGCTCTTCATCGCCGCGGTGACGGTTGCACGACGCCAATCCGCGCACAAGGAGCAATTCGGCAACGTTGAGATGCTTTGAGTTATCCGACGTCGGCACCTTGACGGTGGCGAAATAAAGGGTGCGCTCGTTTGCGCCCTCTCCAATCTTCCTCGCATAATCCATGCTGATGGACACCGTCTGACCAATCAAGCGGGAGACGAGGAACTCTTTCGCTTCCACGGCCCAAGGTTCGTGACGTGCGTTTTCGTCTCGCCCGTTTGACATTCTCGGCGCTCGAATCGAGCTCAAGTTGATCCGACGCTCTGACGTGTCACCGTCCGAGATTGGCGCGACAGAGATGCAATCGCCAGAGATTACTTCGATGACCCGCGCCTGGTAGTTGGTCAAAGCTACCGCGTTGATTGACGAAACGGGAGGCACGTAATTGCGCCAGAGTCTCAACTTTTGCGTCTTGGCGACGGCTTCGGCGGCGCGAAGCTTACCAGCGCCGCCGATTAAAGCAGCCGCGCTCGCGTCGTGCACGCTCGCCAACCCCAACCTGCAGAGACCCTCACCAACGTTGACAAAATCGGTATCGTTGACGTCAGCCGGAAGAATGGACCCGATAAAGTTGTTTCTCCGATCTAAACCTTCCAAGATTACCCGAACGTCGCGATGCAAGAGAGACATCTCTGTGAAATGTTTCGCCTCAACGGCGAACGGTTCCGGACCCTGATCCGTCCCATCCTCGTTCTTCGCACCTCTTCTACCCATAGAGGGGACAGAAACTCCTCCGATGGAGACGGTGATCACCTGATTATTCACGACACCGTCCCCAGTGAGGGCGAGCTTCACCATGCCTCCGTTGAGCACGTGCTCCACGACGGCGGGCGTCGGCGTCATCTTGACCGCAGATAAAATATCCTCCGCGCTCACCGGTTCCGCCTGCGGTCGATTCGCCGCCGCCAAAACTGCCGGATCTTTACTCCACATCCCCACCTCCTTCGTCTGCGCCGTTCTCTCTGCCTCTTCCAATTCATCCACGTTGCTCGCTCGGTCGCTTCCTCCTCTGCGCACCTTACAAAACCCGTTGGATACTTGCATCAGGCTTACATTCTCCCCTTTACCCGTGAACACCACCCCAAACTCTCTATTGATAGACTCCACCTTGTATTCAACCCTAAACGTCACCTCTTTCCCCGCGCACGCCCGTCGAAGGCTTTCCCTCGACGCGTTCGCGAACGCTTCCGCGACCACGCCTCCGTCGCGGCGGCCCATTCGCGGTGCCACGAGCGACGCCAAAGTCAATGTTTTTTCCGGTCCAGGACCCGCCTACGATTCGCACAGGAAATGAACAATAAAACTCCATCGTCAGTCTCTTTTTGCCGTCGTCATCCATCGCCGTGGACGTCACGCGTCGCGATAGATCTCAATCTGATGGATTACTATTCCAGCCAACGAACGCCTCGAAAACGACGACGACGCGCGCGTGACGACGACGACGACGTACCCCTGGTGCGCCCGGTGCGACGATCACCACTTGATCCCCGCTCGGGACCGCCTTGACCACGCCTCGAAGCCATCCGGTGGACATGACGACGGCGTACGCAAGTCGAGGTTTAAGGATCAACTAGGCGAGTAAGTCAGGTGTGTTTGCTTGGCGCGTTTGACGCGACTTTAATTTGTGTTCGTGATGGACGCGCACCGAGGGGTGGAAGAGGAAAAAGGCCGCGGTGATGATGATGATGATGATGATGATAATGATGATGATAAACCAAACCGCGGGCGTGGGTGAACAAGCGTCGTCGTTGCGTGATGATTGTTTTTACTGTATATGAACCTTTCTTCAATGTGTTATTGAGGGAAACCAAACGCGTTGGACGAGACTAGGTACCGTGAAGACGGTATTTTTCGTTGCGTTTGCGACGACGATCGATCGCCTTGGCCATTGCGGACTTGTGTTCGGTGTCGATGTACAGATTTTCTAAGTCTGTCATGTTGAGGTGGTTGAGAGTGCGACGGGTGACGCCGTAGTGGGCGAAATTTCCAGCGTATTGACCCCAGCCGTGGGTGTCGAGCCAACGCAAAACCACCTTGTCTCCGCCGTATTCGACGTTGACCACCTTGTTGAGCGCGATGCGACGCTGGTCTCCGAGCGTACCTGCGGTTGTGGCTTCCGGAGCGATGCGTTTCGCGTCTTGATCTTCTTCATCGTCGATGCCTTCGTCCTCTCTGCCTCTCTTCACCTTGACGACAAGCTTATTCTTGCCTTCGGCGTCGCCAGCCTGTGAAATGTCCACGGTACCCTGCGCGCGGATGCGCATCTGCTCCAATTCCTTCTTCACATCCTCTTCGCTGGGAACGTTCTCATCCTTTGGCCAAGGGGCGTCGTGTTCACGAACGCGTTGCGGTTCTTCCACCGCGTCCTCCTCGACGTCTTCTAAGTCGCTCTCCGCGTCCGCCTCGTATGTACCATCGACGACAGCCGTGTGCAAATCGTCCTTCGTCACGAGATCGCGCATCGGATCCCCTTCCGGGAACGCTCGAGCGAGCATCGTCTGCATGATTTCCACCGCTTTATTCGCCGCTCTACGAACTCCCATCATGTACCCCAGCCGAAACGTCTCTTGAGGTTCGTGAGGTTCCGCGCACAGCTCGTACAAGCCTCGCGCAGCTTCTCGGCGATTCATGGCTTCAAGAACCTCCTCCATAGATATTGGTTGACGGATCTGTTCGTGCTCGTGACCTCCTTGGTATTCCAAGGCGAGTTGTCCCGGTTGGCTCATTCCAGACCGTCTAGCGCTAGGCCTCGGACGATACACCAAGCCGTCGTCGTCAACATCCAAACATTCACAAATCTCGTTCGCCAGGTTGAGAACCTCCTCGTCTCCGTCGTCGTAGTCAATTTTACTATACACAACCCCTTCTGGCGTGGTCTCTTGCATGACAACCATGCCAGAGTACCACGCCGCGTCACTCGGCCAGTACACGCGCAAACGATTGCCCACGGAAAAATTGAAATTATTCCCGCCTCGCGGCGGTAACGATCTCGGCCCGGCTGACGATCTCGGTCGGCCTCTCCCACCGGGGGGTCTACCCCGTCCCCTACCTCTACCACCTTCGCCGCCTTCACTCGGAGTTCGTCGCCGTCTCGACCCAGAACCCGCACTTGGCATCCTCACCCGCACCTGCCGCTCGCCGCGAGGAATCTCCGCCGGCACCTCGCCGCTCTTATTCACATCCTCTGGGTGCGCCAGCTCGTACGAGAGCAAGTACTTCCTATAGCTCTGAATCAAATCGTGACCCACCGACGTACACCGGTGCGTATCCGTGTAGTTGGCCATGCCCTTGAAGATCTCTTTGCTCCAACTCCATGGAACCTTAGCCGCGGAACCATTCGTCTCGACGGGAAACCCGCCTCTGGCGCACACGTTGTGATACAACCCAAAGAGGTCGAGCTTGAACCCATTCACGGTACGCTGCGGAAACTGCGCTAAATCTGTGTACATCATCGCGTTCAAACCAACGGACGAGCGCGCGCGAGTGCACCGTCAGTACGAGAAATCCGGGATACCGAGACGACGAAGCGCGCGCGGACTCCTAGGAGCGTTCCGAGCGCTCGAGAACGCCGACGCTCAAATTTGTACGCACCTATACCATCCGGAACCTCCTTGGCCACAACCTCATCCGTCTTCAAGTGTTTAATCTACGCGATATAAACGACGCGATGCGACAGTCAGTCAACCGTTCCAACCCACGCGCACGACGAATCCATCCGCCCGCGTCCTCTTCGCGCGCGCGCCGAAACAAACGCCCTCGGACATCCCCGCGCGCGGGGCGATCGCTCTAATATCGTCCAATTCGCCCTCTCCCGTCGCCCTCTCCCGCGATCACGCACCAAATCCACCAAAAACTCGCGCTCGGCCATGTTTCCCAGCGACTTCCGCGCCCCGTCGTCCGTTTCCGTCGTCATATTCCGTCGTATTCCGTCCACTTCTCGGACGTCGCAAACAAACCAATGAATTCCAAACCCGCGCGCGTTGCCTCTCCAATACCGCCGATTTTTCCGTCGACGTCGCCCTCGACGTCACCCGCGTCCCACCGTCGAGCGAAACGCCCCCGACGCGCGCGCGTTCCGTCCTCACCCGGCCTCAACCGGCGACGCGCGATGGCGCTCGCGTCGCCGGCGTCCCGTCCCCTTCGAAAACAACACGCACGCGCGCACCACGTCTCACTCGCTCGACGTATTCCGATCGATCGATCGATCGACACCCACCCGGTCACGCGAGTTCAATCCGTTATGGATTTTGGTCGTCCGATTGTCCGATTGTCCGATTGTCCGATTGTCCGATTGTCCGATCGTCGCCTTTTTCACCTCGTCGTCGTGTCCGTCTCGTGTCCGTCTCGTGTCCGTCATTTTGAAGGTTCACGACTCGCGTGACGTGCG
>Ga0255751_10005487_pt1 | contig 11281 bp, 9 predicted proteins | sample 071ome_20_FD_179951 | JGI IMG/M metagenome (GOLD analysis project Ga0255751, IMG submission 179951) | Coastal salt marsh microbial communities from the Groves Creek Marsh, Skidaway Island, Georgia - 071412BT metaG (version 2) | ecosystem: Environmental > Aquatic > Marine > Intertidal zone > Salt...
TGGTCGCTATCCCACACCAAAGGGTTCGTATCACCGACTCGCGTGCGCGCTCACGAGCTCTGTTACGCGTGAGAGCGATCAGCATGACGACCGAGAACGGCGCAGAAGATGACGTTTTCGAAGAGTACCGACACGCAAACGGCGGCTTGGTGAGAGTCGTCGATGACAGCGAAGGAACGGCGCTCACGGCGTCAAAGCCTCTGAAGAGCATCATGTCGAGTCAATCGTCGCCGCCGTGGATGCAGAGAGGACCGTCGAAGACGAATGGTTCGAGGAAACGTTCGAGAGCGTTGCTCACGAGTCAGTCGGAGGGCGACTTCATAGCCGACGACGACGACGACGAAGCGGAGAGCGACGAGGAATCCGATGACGATGAAGATGAGCTGAATGATGAGGATTCGGATTCCGAGAGTTCTCTGGGAAGCGCGAGCGATGAGGGTGCGGGGAACGGATTTGGGGCGTACGGAGGAGGTGATTACGACTACTCGACCAACCCCAACATCGCGAGTGGTTTCCGAGCGCCGGTCGTTAAGTCGAATCCGTCTGGCGGAGCCAAGCCCGCCGCTAGGCCCACTTTTTGCATGAAGACGTCTACGAAACCGTCGACGACGAGACGAGAGTACGATAGTGAGGATGAAGATAGCGATAGTGGAAGCACGACAGATGACGATAGCGAAGACAACTTGCGGATTTCAAGCAAGAGTGAAACGCGCACAAAGTTGGAAGCTCTGGCGAAGCAAGCGCGACAAGGCCGTCAAGAGAGGGACACCGTCGGCTACCGACAGAGAGAAGATTACGTCATGCAGCGCGAGGATGACGAGTTCGATGACTATCGCCCCGACCATGACGATTGGAAAAAATCTGGCGGAGAGGAGTTGGACGAAGACAGAGCGTATGAAGAGTGTAAGAACATGTCCAAGAGGTTACGAAGCACGCTCAAGGAAGCACAAAGTGCTGCAAAAGGTAAACTCCCAGTGTTTTCCGTCGACAACGCTGTCGAGGCGATGGGTGGTATGAAGAGTGGTACGTTTGCTGTGAACTTGAAGCCGTACCAGATGGTCGGCGTCAACTTCCTCATGCTTTTGCAGCAAAATGGAATTCCAGGGGCCATTCTCGCAGATGAGATGGGCCTGGGGAAAACCGCCCAAGCGATTTCCTTTGTCGCGATGAGTAGGTATCACCCAGACACTGGCGTGGTTGCAGAAAACGGCGTTCGTTGGCCGCGGGTTGAATCCGCGTCCAATCCAGTGTTGGTTGTGTCTCCGGCGAGTCTTTTGGAAAACTGGAAGCGTGAACTCGGCATGTGGGCGCCGAGCATGACGGTTGGCGTCTTCCACGGTGATAGCCGCGAAGAAGTACGGAATACCGAGGAATATCACAGAGAGCGCACTGGAAAGTGCTGCTACGACGTCATCATTGTTTGTTATTCGCTCTTTGAGCGTGACTCTGTTGAATCGCAAGACAATCGAGCCTGGCTTCAAAAGATGGAGTTTTCGCATTTGATTCTGGATGAGGCGCATTTACTGAAAAACCGCGAAGCACAGAGAACTATTAGGTTGACTCGCACAGCGCGCAAAGCGCACTACCGCCTGTTGCTCACTGGTACGCCCTTGCAGAACAACTTGCGAGAGTTGGAAGCGCTCATCGAGTTCATTTTACCAGGTCTCCTTAAAGAGGGCGAATTGGGGGATGGAATCGACGACGAACAAGCTGAGCGTCGAGTTAGAAAGGTTCGACGTATCCTCGAACCGTTCGTGTTGCGACGCTTGAAGGAGACCGTAGCGACACAGCTCGCTCCGAAAACTCAAATTAAAGAGGTCATCGATATGAACGGACATCAAGCCCAGACTTACAAACTAGCCGTCGATCGCATTCGTGCCGAGGCCCAAGCAGGTAGGGAAAGAGCGAAGAATGGGACAGGTCTCGCCCAATCGAGGCTTAAGGCAATTTTCGTGCACCTCAGAAAAGTTGCAAACCATCCATTGCTCGTGCGCAACAAATACACCGACCAAGATCTCAATGAAATCGCCGACGTGTGCCACAAACGTAGAATATTTGGTCCAGATGCGCGACTCGAAAGAGTTCAAGAGCACATCAACGGGCTGAGTGACTTTGGTCTCCATCAACTGTGTGGCGATTACATGCTCCAGGGAGCTTTGCGACACAAATTACTCGACCCAGAGATGGGCATGGAAAGCGCAAAGGTTCAGCGTCTGAAGGAGCTTTTAATCGAGCTGAGGGCGAAAGGATCGAGACCTCTCATATTCTCACAATGGAAAATCATGCTTGACATTCTCGAATGGGTGCTGAGTCACCTCGGATGGAAGTACGCTCGGCTCGACGGAGACACGGCAGTCGAGGATCGACAAGACTTGGTTGACAGGTTCAATGCGAAGGATTCCGCCCTCGACACGTTCATATTATCCACTCGAGCGGGCGGACAAGGATTGAACTTGACCGGTGCCGATACCGTCATCCTGCACGATTGTGACTTCAATCCACAGATTGATCGACAAGCGGAAGATCGGTGTCATCGTCTAGGACAGGAGAAAAAAGTGACCGTGTACAGACTAGTGACGAAGGATTCTGTTGATGAGAAGATTGTCGCGATCGCCGAGCAAAAGATGAACCTCGGCTCCACCATTCTCGCTGAGGGTGACCAGGCCAAGCCTGACGCGAAAGAGGAGGGCCGCGCCATGCAAAAAATTATTGAAGAACTCGTCGCGTCCGCCTAACGTAGTTGTGTTGAACAAATTCAAAGCTTTGGTTTCACCTCACTCACTGTCGAGCGCGCACTCGCTTTCTGGATCACAGAGTCATCGAGTTCGACGGCATCCGCGAAAAGACTCATCGCACCGGCGTGATTGTTTCGCATCGTTTCCCGGCGACGCAGTGCGGCGAAGAAGATGCCAAACTTTTTTGAGCGAGCCAGCGCGGGGATCAACTCGCTCATAAACGATGCTGCGATTCGCGCCAGAGCGGCGAAATCGACGACGTCGGCACTCACGCGAGTCGGGGGAGAGTTTGGCGAACGCCTGTCGCGAGCTCTCGAAAGGGCGGCTGCTTTGCGTCGTAGTAAGGACGTCGAGACGGACGAACTGTGCGACCTCCAAGTTGGTCAAAACTGTTACGAAGACTCGCCGGGCTTTATGCGAACGCAGCTCTGGGAATCGTTGCTCGATCGGTCCGGGGAGTCGTCGATGATTAGCAAAGCTACTCAGGCGAGTAAGGAGACCACTGATGGTGGTTTGAGCGATGGTGAAGATATTTTAGACGACATGTGTGCCGTGCTCGCGGCGGATGGTTATTACGAAACGCTACAAGACGCATTTGGAATGACCGAGCGAACGAACGCCAGCAAAGACGTTGGATCCTCTTCTGACGCTTGGAATGAAAACATTGGGGCATCGATTGAACGAGATTTGGCTCGCACTTTTCCCAATCACGAGCACTTTGTCGCCGCGACTGAAAAGGGGGCAAATGGAAGAAAAGCGCTGGCTCGTATTCTCAAGGCTTACGCTGTGCACGACCCGAAAGTCGGCTACTGTCAAGGCATGGCTTTCGTTGCAGGTCTTCTTTCGATATACCTGCCCGAGAACCGCGCATTTGCGGCGTTTGTCACTTTGATGGAAAACGGTGACTTTAGAGGAATGTACGGCCACGGGATGGAAGGCTTGAAATCACGTCTTCGCCAACTCTCTGTAGTTCTTCGAGCTAAAAACCCGACGCTAGCGGCTCACTTGGAGGAGAAAGATGTGGCGCCCGTGTTGTACGCATCTGGATGGTTCATGAGTGCCTTCGCTTCCGATTTTTCAGTACGCTTCAGTGGTAGAGTGATGGATTGCCTCCTTGCTCAACGCACATCTTCTTTCATCATGAGAGTCTGCGTAGCATTAGTGAACGAGGCGTCGGCCGACTTGCTCAAATTACGCGATTTCGAAGCGCTGGTTGTTTACTTGAAGACTGAACCGCGTGTATGGCCACGAGAACGTCTGAACACAGTGATGGAACAAGCGCTCGCCATGTCTGACTTGACAGACGAAGAGATAGCCCGTTTAGATGCTGAGGCCTCCACCGACGAAGCTCTACCACGAGTGATGTCCCCTATACCTCGCGCGGCGAGAAATTTGAACTCTTCTACGACGCCTAACGAAGAGACGGCTGATCCATCCTCTGTCAATGACGAGTCTGAAATTCTTGATGTTCTTGCGATGCTCGATTTGGAGGATTGGACATCCTTAGAGTACGGTGAACACGGTACGAGCGACGGCAGTACTCAAACCGCTTCATCGACATAGTTGTTTGTGATCAATAGTAGCCACAATAGAGCGCGCAGAGTGGAAGCCCAGCCGAGCTAAAGTAAAAGTTGCTCACCTCTGGGAGGTGACCTCCCTCACTAGCTGTTTCAGGCACGCCGCCGTCGTGCGACTCCAAAACGCGACTCCCATGGTGGACGAAGACAGTGCGGGCGACGATTTGTGTTCGTCCATCAACCTCGCGCCAGCGCTCAAGCGCTTGCTGCGAGAGGAAGATGAAGCAGACATTGTGCGTCGACTCTCACGCGCGTGTACCACGAGTGGTTTCTTTCGAATAACGGTTTGCGAAGAATCTCCGTCGAGAGAGGGACTCGAGCGAGTCCTGAGCGCGCTTTCGCGTGGCCCAGTGCCTCTCGACAGAAACGGTCGTGTCACATCCGCCGGAACAGAGAGAGTGGTGGGGTACGACGACTGTCGCCGATGGTTCGCCCAGCCTCTGGAAGCAAAGGCCAGATATCCTTTGTGCAACGGCAAAGGCTACCAGTACGTTGGTCAGAACGTAACCGAGGGTAAGCCGGATGCGCACGAAGCGCTCGATTTCTATAGGCCGTTCGAGAAGAGCGAGCCCGGGACGTTGAAGGGGCCGCATCCGGATATCGGTGACGATGAACTTTTGCAGAGAGTGGACGACACTGCCCGTGCCTTTTTACGCCTAGGGAAGATAATCATGCGATTTGTCGCCATGGGGCTAGGCTTAGCGGATGACGCGTTCGAAGATGACATAGCGGGATGCTCGTTCTGGATTTTGCGTCTGATTTCATCGCCACCGATGAGCTCGGATGACGAAGGCGAATACAAGGTTTCGTGTGGAGCTCACACCGATTATGGACTTTTATCATTCCTAGACGCCAGCTGTGGAGGTTTACAGATAGAAGATTTGAACGGACAATGGGTTGACGTCCCTCACGTACCCGGTACTATCGTGTGCAACATTGGTCAAATGTTGCAGCTGTGTTCAGGAAATCGATATCGTGCCACGAAGCATCGCGTCATTCGTCATCGAGAGGAAACGCCAAAGGACAGAATCTCAATCGCGTTCTTTTACGAGCCAAACTACGACGCGGTGATCAAGCCGATGCTTGAGAGTATTGATCTCGACCCGAAATCACCGACGCTCATTCGATACGCCGATTTCCTTCGCCAAAAAGTAGCCACAAACTTTATCAACGCACAAGACTAATAAACACACCGCACAGCAACACAAAACGCGTTAAACACTCGCGCTCGATGCGTATCTCGAGCGTTGACGCGTACGGAACGCGGCTCAAAGTTTCGACGAACGCGTGCTGTCGTGGTTCAACCCATCGTAGTGGCGTCCTGCGCGCGTACAGATGTGTAAACGCATACGCAACAGCGAGCGGCGCAACCGTTGCTGACGAGAGCTACGACGCAGTCGTCGTCGGGGCGGGCATCATAGGTCTAGCGACCGCCCGAGAACTGTCTCGACGGGGCATGCGCATTTTTCTGGTGGATAAATCAAAGCAGATAGGATCGCAGACGAGCTCTAGGAATAGCGAAGTCCTCCACGCGGGAATGCACTACGCACCAAACTCCAAGAAGGCGCTTTTTTGCGTTGAGGGCAGACAAAAGATAGTTTCATACTGCGAGAAGAAGAATGTCAACTACGAAAGAGTCGGGAAAATAATCGTCGCGCGAGATGAGAGTCAGATGCCAGACTTGGATGCGATGATTCAACGAGCTGAGCGGAATGGCGTAGACGACTTGGAACTCGTATCGTCGCAACAGCTCAAAGAGTGGGAGAAAAATGTTAGAGGCTTCGCGGGGATTTGGTCACCATCGACGAGCATAGTCGATTCCAAAGCGCTCATGGAGTCGTTCAAGCGCGACTGCCTTCGCGACGGGCGCACAGTTCTCGGTCTTGGCGAGGAAGTGGTGGAAATATCCATGGGATCGAAAAAGCAGTTTCGCGTCAAGACTAAGACGAGAACAGTTTTGACGAAGAGAGTCGTCAACGCCGCCGGTTTGTGGGCGCATCAGCTCGTCGATCGCATGTACGACGTGTACGACGTTCGGGGCGCTGCGCCGCCGCCTTTGTACTTTGCTCGAGGGATGTACTGTGGATTGAAGCGTGGAGTTTCAGCGCCGTTTCAGCACTTGGTGTATCCGTTGCCGCACGACGGAGGATTGGGTATCCATTTCACGAGAGACGTAGCCGGAGTGAGTAAATTCGGGCCAGACATAGAGTGGATCGAAGACATCGACTATACGTTGGACTCGTCTCGCGTACGAGCGTTTTACGAAGCCATAAGAGAATACTGGCCTGAACTCAGAGATGGGTTCCTCGTTCCGACGTACACCGGCATCAGGCCGAAGCTCATCAACAGGGATGGCGATACCGAAGAACCAGGCGCGACGAGCGATTTCGTGATGCAGACCGAGGAGACCCACCAAACGCCTGGACTCGTGAATCTTTTTGGCTTCGAGTCTCCGGGTCTGACTTCGTGCATGGCCATAGGGGTTGAGGTTGCGAATATTTTAGAATAGACACTGGTACTTGTATCAGCGTGTACTGTAAGCATTCATACGTGTACTGCGTACAACTCTAGCGTAGCTACGATATCGATGCGCGGCGGGATTATCAACCCCGTTCTCTTGAGTAAACTCAGTTTGTAGAACGTTGCGTCACGCGTCCACCGCGAGCATCTAGTACGTGCTCATTTCGCTTCTAAATCGAAAGAATCTTAAAGCGCCTTGACGATATCAGCTTCGATGGAAAGCGGGCTATCCGTCGGCGCGTATCTCTTGATCGTCTTACCCTCCTTGTCGAGCAAGAACTTGGCGAAATTCCACTTGATTTCGCTACCAGCCATGGCGAGCAATCCTGACTCTGGCGCGGATTCCTTCAAGTGCTTCCAGAGCGGCGAAGCGTTGGCACCGTTGACCAAGGTCTTCTCAAACAACGGAAACTTTGCGCCGTACTTGCCCGCGAAAGCCTTGATTTCAGCCGGGGATCCCGGCTCTTGTCCACCAAACTCGTTCGACGGAAACGCCAGAACGACGAGGTTCTCGTGCTTGTTATCCAACTGCACGAGCTCCTTGTAGTTCTGGTCAGTCAAGCCTCACTTGGACGCGACGTTCACCACCAAGCACACCTTACCGGCGTACTTGGACAGGCTCACGCTCTGTCCGTCGATATCCTTGACGGTGAAATCAAAGGCTGATTTGTTGGCAGCCGCGTTCGGCTTACTTGCACCGAAGAAGGCGCGAACGACGTTCATGTTTCTTCCCGCGCGTTTCGGGAGTGCGACGCGCGCCCGCGCGTGCAAAGCTACCACGGATGCCGGTAACGCCGGCATATGCTCGCGCCCGAGAGTGGCGGTGAGTGATTTTGTGGTTGACGTCACCAACCGTGTATTTTGGTGGATTGACGAGCGTTTCAGCGTACCGAGTGCTCTCCGAGCGCGAGGATGCGTGCGAGACGGAAACAAAACAAAGCGAAAGAACGTCTTTGATCGCGTCGTGCTTTGACAATCGCATTTACTTTACGTTACAACTGCGCTAATTTTAAGCTTGGCCTTGCAAGCCGTCGACGAATTTCCACAAGCCCTCCTCCTTGCGAAACGTCGACAACTCGGCGTGGTTCTCCTCTGGGAGCTCGTTAAACCCTTGCTGACCGACGACGCGGCATTTATATTTGAACCCGACGTAATGCTCCTCTTCCTTCTTCTTCCCAGCCTTGTCTCGAACAATTTCAAGGTCGTAAAATCGAACCTTTTTACACGTCGCTTCGACGTCGCGAGCGAGCGTGGATACAACCTTTCCCTCCTTTGTCTTGCTCCCTTCCTTCATGATTGGGTTATCGGAATGAGTTGTTTTAACGACATACAACCCTTTCCCTTTGGCGTACGCGCTGAATCGACTGCGCATGAGCGTCACCGGATCCGTCGGGTACGCGTCGCCGTCGTGATATGGCTTACAGCACGTCGAGTACGTCAACCCATCCTTCCCACCACCGCACGGACACCGCTCCTCCGCGTTTCGTGCCACTTTCCCGACAACACCCGCCGTCACGACGGCGCCTGACGAACCCACCGCGCCGCCACCGCCGTCCACATCGGCGCCATCCGAACCGTCAGCACCACCACCCAGAAGCTCTGCGAAACCTTTTCGTTTCCCTTTACCGAACGCGACGACGCCCGTCGCGCGTCCTCGTCCTCGTCCTCGAACCCCGTTCGTTCGTGACGACGTGACTGCACGCGTCGTCGCGGTTGTCGCTCCGGTGTGAGTCATCGGCGGCGTCCAAGAGTGAAGGCGGTTTCGGACCTCACTTTTCACTGCGTCGTTTCGTTCGTCGGGCGATGTCCAACTGGGCCGCGCTTCGAGCGACGCTCGGAGGGTCCAGGGATGATCGACGAACGATCGTACGAAACGACGCCGACGCTGACGACGCGCGACGAGGGGATTCGGCGACGACGAAAACGAAGAAGAAGAGGAAAAAGCGCAATGGTGACACTGTTGGGAAAAGTGAAGAAACTGTCACCGCCGAAGACGCACGCGGTGCGCCGCGGCGACGACCCGACGACGCCGTTCGCGGCGACAGGGTTGCCGTCATGCTCGATGTTGACTTTCGACCGGGGCTCTTGGATGACGGGGCGACGACTTTCGTCGGCGACGCAGACGCGGAGCGCGCGGCGCTCGCTAGGTTGGCTTCGACGTCTGAATCCGGCGGCGGCGGTATCGATGACGCCCTGTCCATCGCGCGCGTCGAGGCGGCGAGGTTACGATTCGTGACGCACATGTGTATGCACTTTGAACGCGCGTGTGGACAAAGAATCGGGAAGCGGTGGTGTTCGTCTTACGAGGAATGGATCGCGACGGCGTGCGAAACGGTTTTGATTCCCACGAGCGAACGCTCCAGAGCGGCGCTCGCGGAAAAGTTGGCGAAATACGGCGCGGATGCGGCGGAGATTGAAGAGGCGTGTGAGACGATGATGACCAAGTCTCGAGAGTTAGCGCGAAACTTGGTGCGGGAGCGATCGCATCGTCCAGCTGGGTCGTCCGAAAGGGTTCGATTGAAACGCGAAAACGACGCTTCGGTTGCGCTCACATTGGGCTCGACGAGCGTGCGAGTAAACGCCGAACATTTCCATAAATTACGACGATTGTACGAGCGATGTCACGGGGCTGAGACGGTAGACGAAGATGCATTTTTAACGGCGACGTTCGCCATGGTTTGTCGATATGACGCCGCGCAGGGTGGGCAAGTGAGATTCGCCGGCGGGCATCACACGGCTTTGCACGGCGAAGCGTTCGACGTCTTGCGAGACGGCTTGGGGTGCGGCATGGAGCTCTTCGCCTCGCCACTCAACTGTCGATGGCCAAAGTTTTGCAGCGCACACGGAGACGTCGACGCACCGTTCGGTTCGGTCGGAAGTTACGACGGTTTCGCCCCGAAGCGCGGGTGTTACGAGGTCAATCCACCGTTCGAGCCGGCGCTTGTGTTAGACGTCGCAAAGCATTTGGACTCGCGTCTCGCCGAAGCCGACGCGCTCAACGAATCGCTTACCTTTATCGTTGTCACCCCGAACTGGCCAAACAGACCGTGTTGGGAAGCCTTGAGGAACTCTCCTTTTTGCCGCCGAGTCGAAGTAATTCCGCTTCGAGAGCACGGGTATTACGAAGGTGCGCAGCATCGCAAAAAGTCCAAGTATAGATTATCGTCGTGCGACTCTTCGTTGATTTTTCTCCAATCCTCGCGCGCGACTCCGGTTACCGATGACGTCGTGGGGCGTTTACGAAGGGCGTTCGCACCGAAACAGGGCGCAAAGAAAAAGTAAAGAAATGGGTAGCGGAGCAAAGGAATGGATGGTAGCGTATTGCGTAAATCGTGTAGAATTGACAAGCCAAGACGCCCGCTGGCGGGCGCCGTGTAAACTAAACTACTTTAGTACTCATTCAAGGCGTAAAGAACGGACGCCCCGCTATGGACTCGCCCGCGAAGAGACAAATGAGCGTAATCATCGCCAATCGGCCGTTGAGAAGCTCGGTAAACGGCACCCAACCGACGCGTCCTAGGACGGTGTCCTTGCCCGGAAGCGTTCGCACGTCGAGGTTCAACGGATCGACGAGGTAGCCCCGTTCTGCGCGCGCCGTCGCGTCTCTCTTCCATTTACACACCCCAGACCCGTAGACTTCGACACCATCTGCCTGCGCGGTGATGCTCGGCAAACAACTCGCCGCGATGACGGCACCGACAATCAGCGCGCTCACCCCGTGCGTCAAGTTCCACGCCAGCTGTTCCGGATAACTCTTCCCGGTGAGCGCCTCGACGACGCCCCCGGTCACCACCCCGAGCATGGCCACCCGCGCGTTCACGAGCTCCGGAAGCACCCCATCACACCCAAACACCAACAACGAATCCACGCTCAGCGCTCGCTCGACCGCCCCGCGTTCGCCCTCGCGTTCCTTTTCCCGGTCCATCATCGCCCGAAACGCCGCCTCTCTCGCCCTCGCCGCCGCCGGCGCGTTTCTTTCGTTCGCCCGTTCAATCTCCTTCATCTCCTGCACGCTCACCCGTTCCAGCGTTCGCGCCGCGCTCGGCGACGACGCGTCGCCTCTGTCAAACACCCGCGCTTCCGTTTCATCGTACACCGGCGCCGTCGGTTTCGCCGTCGCACCCTTCCCTTCAACCCTCACGACGTTCGCGTCGTCGTTCGCGTCGACATCGTCGTCACTCATCTCCCGCGGTCGCCGAGGCTCCGACTGCGACGATCGCCGTCTCCCGCGCGAAGACCCCCGTCTCGACGCTCGCGTTTTCGTCCTCGTCCTCGTCGTCGTCGGTTTCGTCGTCGGTTTCGTCGTCGTCATCAACGTCATCGTCATCATCATCATCAACGTCGTCGAGTGTCGAGTGTGGATGGAGTGTGAACGCGTTTTCGTCCTCGATCCAACGATCCGTATACCCTCCGAACGAAACCAAACTGAACCAATCGACGAGTCATGAC
>Ga0255751_10005490_pt1 | contig 11278 bp, 10 predicted proteins | sample 071ome_20_FD_179951 | JGI IMG/M metagenome (GOLD analysis project Ga0255751, IMG submission 179951) | Coastal salt marsh microbial communities from the Groves Creek Marsh, Skidaway Island, Georgia - 071412BT metaG (version 2) | ecosystem: Environmental > Aquatic > Marine > Intertidal zone >...
ATATCTCTCTTTAAGGTTTCTGTAATTGATATTAGTAAGTCGGTGTTTTTGAAAACAAAAGATTCCAGTTTCCTTAGGACTTTCGAATTCTTGTAATCTTCTTTGCGTTGATAATTCTCTGAAAGTATTTGATGCGTTTCAAAAATAAAGTATTTATTGTTAGAATCTCTAAAGCCTTTAATAGCTAAACGCATTTGCTTAAGATCTCTAGAATAAATTACTATAGGACTTTCGATACTCTTAATGAATTGTTTCAAGTTGTAAAAAAAAACAAATTTATTACTCTTAATCCCCAAAAACTTGTTGCTCAAAGTCTTAATCTTAAATTCTTTATTCTTTTCTTCTCCTAGTACTTTTGTGAAATATTCATCAATTTCTTTATCTGTATCCAAAGAACATAAAGTAACATCTAGCCTTAATGATAAAACATTGAGAAACTGCAGAATGCTCAACATATATGTGTAGCCGTTGCTAAGTTTCATGGGAAAAGGGTAAAGAATTTTCATCGCATATCTATTTCTTTTTTCAATTGTAGACATTCATTAATTTTTCAACTAGTTGTTGATCTCCAAATTCTCTTGTAGCTCTTTCAAGAGCATATTTAGAAAACTTTCTTAGCTGTCTATCTTTGTAATCAATTAATATTTCACTTATTGCTTGAATATCAGAAACATCAACAACCCAACCATCGATTTTGTGATTGATATTTTCTGGAAGTCCAGCATAATTAGAAACTATTACTGGCTTTCCCATGGCCATCATCTCTCGACATGCATATGAAATTGTCTCAACTGATGAAGAAAGAACAAAACCCATATCGCCAATAGCTATGAAAGGCCTTACATCATCACAATGTCCTACAAATATTACATTATTATCCATTCCTAATTTTAAGACATACTTGTCAAGTATTTCATTTGATGGTTTTTTGCCTAATAAAACTATCTTGAAGTTTGATCGAATTTCGAGAGGGAGAAGTGAGACAGACTTTACAATAAATTGCCAACCCTTGTGAAGAGCTGTTCCAGCATTAGAAATTAACACCCTATCAGATTCTTTAATTCCTAGCTTGTTCATCAGGTTTATGTCTTTCGGTCTTGGATAAAAAAATGACAAATCAACTGTATTTTGTATAACTAAAGTTTTGTTTTTAAAACTATCGGGAATAACCTCTCTTAATTGATAATTTGAGACAACTATAATCCTATCAGTATATTTGCTGTAAAGTTTAGAATTGAAATAATTGCTTTTAATTTTGAAAGAATCGTGTTTAGTTCTGATAATTCTATAATCAAACCTAAACAGCCACTTAGCTATTGCTATCAACTTATGATCTGGAGAGCCATTTACATGAACAAGATCTATTTTGTTCTCGATAATAATTTTTTTGATCTTTATTATGTTTTTTATTATCTTAAATATTTCTCTAGGCTTGCTAGGAAACTCGATATCAAACAAAATATTTTCTTTATTCTCAAGTTGATCCAAATATAAGCTGCTATTTTTTGGCGTTGCTAAGAAAAACCTATTTTGTATTTGCAAAGATTTTTTTAATATAGACTTAATGTAGGTTTTATGACCTCCACCATCTTTAAGATGAAAATTTGTAATGAGAATGTTCATTTATCAAGGATTTCTTGATATATTTTCAAAGTTTTTTCTATCATCTGTTTTTTTGAAAAATTTTGGATTATGAATTCTCTTTTACTTGTAAGTGCAGAAATATCATTTTTAGAATTTATAAAAAATTTAATCACTTCTTGATTTAATGAATCCTGACTTCCAGCTCTAACAATTCTTAAGTTACGATTATGATATAGGTCTAGGATACTTCCTGCATCAGAAGAAATAATTTCAAGATTCATCATTAATGCCTGCATAAGAGATTGAGGAACTCCCTCTCCTGAATCTGAACAAAGGATAAATAAATCAAGAGCATTTAAAAATTCTGCTTGATTATTAATATGCCCAAGTATTGATATGCTTTTATCAATCTTAAGATCGGCAGCTTGATTTTTGATATTCTCCATTTGAGGTCCATCTCCAGCAATTAAAAACCTGAATCTGAGACTTGGATATGTATCTATTAATTCCTTAGCCATATTCAAAAAAAGATCATGTCTCTTAAACTGCCTTAGTACAGCTAACATTCCTATAGCAATTTCTTGGCCATGAATTCCAAAATTTAATCTTGATTCTGCTTTTGAGAAAAGTCTTGGATCAAAAATTTCTTCATCAGGACCTGTGGGAATTGAGATAATTTTTTGTGGAAGAATATTGTTATTTTTAATCATATCATCTTTGACTTTTTCACCAGTGGTCACAATATAGTCTGCAAGTCGGTTAATAAAATTTAACTTAGAACTATTAATAGGATTTGATAGATGCCTAGTTCGAATAAACTTAACACCTGATAACTTTGCTGCAAAACCTCCCACCCAAGTATCTTTACCGCTATGTGTATTGACTATAGAAATTTTATTTTGCTTAATTATTTTTTTAAGCTCAAAAATTGTTTTGATATCAATATTGCCTCTAAATGGCAATGGAAAGGTAGGGATTTTACTTTTTGTAGATTTTTCAAAAATCAAACTTTTTTTTCTACATGCCAGAAAAACCTCAATTCCATTATCTCTCATAGATAACATTTCTTGCAGAATTCTGATTTCCTGACCTCCCCAACCATCAGACCATTCGGTGTGTAATACTCTAATAGACTTCATTTTTAAGAGTATGAACTATTTCTTTCCTAACTAAATCATAATTCAGATCAGACAAGCAATCACTCTTTCCTGAATTATTACAACCTGCATTAGAACATGGAACACAGTTTTTATTTGTAGCAATGACAGTATGAATACCGCAATACTGCACACCACCTATTCTTTCATAAGAACATGTTTCATTTTTACTGTCTACAGGACCCCAATTATTTGCTGCTGTTGGTCCAAAAAATGCGATTACCGGAATTTGATTAGCAGAAGAGACATGCATGACTGCGGTATCAACCACTATTAATAAGCGACTTAATTTATTTATTGCTGAAACCTCTGAAATTGACGTTTTGCCGCAAAGATTGACTGGATTTGAATTACATAAGTTCAAAATTTTATCCACCTGATCAATGTCCTCTTTTGATTTTGATCCAGTTATAACGACTTTGGTTTTTAAATCAAATTGACAAAAGTCTATGATTTTTGCCATTAACGAGTTGCTTACTGATTTATATGCACACTGAGAAACAGGATGAACATGAATGAAATCTTCTTCATTAGGTATTAGCTTTTTAACACTCGAATAATATCTAGTAGGGTCATTAATAGAAATTCTTTTAGAGACAATTTTTTTATTCAGAATTCTTATTGGGTCCAAATTTAAGTCTACTATATGTCTATCGCCATGAAATAAAAAGAAGTGCTGAAAGGATTTTTTGTATAGAGGATTGAGATGCTCAACATTTCTTCCAATTCTGGTTTTAGCACCTGATATCAAACTAAAAATTGCCGTTCTCTCGCCTCTATCAGTTCCAATAAAAATGTCGTAACAGTTCTTTCTTATCTCGAAGAAGAAACTTAGGGCTTCTATAAAACCATGCAACCCTTTTTTAGGAGTAATTTGATAAATTTTATTAATAAACGGCAACTCACTAACCAAACCAGAGGTTCCTTCTTTTAAAACTAAATCAATTTGTGCACCTTCAAAAGAAATGAATAAGTTTTCTAGAAGTGGAGTTATTAGTAAAACATCACCGATGCTTTTGAATTTTGTTACGAGGATTTTCATTTTGTATACTTCCAGAAGGTATATCTTGCATAGGTTAATGCGATAACAAACCCCCTCCAACCTTCTAGAATACCAAGTCTGATAAAGTAGATTTTGATAAAAATCCAAATTGGAGAAAAAAATGCTTTTAGGGGACTTCTTTTTTTATTGCTCAGCTCTGCATATTTCCTCTGTTTATTGATAAATTCATCGATATCTTCATAGGCTTTATGAATTAATGCATTCTTTAAATAGCCTACCTTGCCATTAATTAAAACACTTTCATGCACAGTTGCAAAACTAAATTCACCTTTGTTTTTATTAAATAATCTTATTGAATAATCTGGATATAGACCACAATAACGAATAAATTTTCCAAAGAAGTGGTTTCGTCTTGGAATAAAGTAACCATCATATTTTGGATTGATTAATACTCTCTTGATATCTTCAATTAAATCTTCACTAAATCTTTCATCGGCATCTAAAACAAACACCCAATCATTCTTGGAAAGACTAACTGCCTTATTTTTTTGGTTGCTAAAACCAAGCCAATCTTGATGAAACACTTTTGCACCATATTTTTTTGCTAACTTGCATGTGTTGTCATCAGACCCAGAATCTAGAACAACAATTTCAGAAGCAAAAGCGGCAGACTTTAATGCACCGATAATGTTTTTTTCTTCGTTCTTGGTAATAAGAACTACTGAAAGTCCGTTATCCATCTAAAATATTCATTGTATTTTTTACTATTTTAAATAAAGATATTGTGGACACTAAGGTTTTATTTCTAGATAGGGATGGGGTAATAAATAAAGATATTGGTTATTGTAATAAAATTCATGATTTTCAATTTATAGATGGGATATTTGATGTATGCAAGCATGCAAAACTTAACGGTTTTGAGATAATAATAGTCACAAATCAATCTGGAATTGGGAGAGGTTTTTATTCACATGAAGACTTCAAAAGATTAAATAAATGGATGTTAACTCAACTTGGGAAAAAATCTATAAACATCTTAGATACATATTACTGCCCCCATAAACCAGAGGATTATTGCACATGTAGGAAACCCCTACCGGGTTTGATTTTAAAGGCCCAAAAAGAGCACTCTATTGACCTTGATAATTCATGGTTAGTAGGAGATAAGGAAACAGATATTAAAGCTGCTGTTACAGCTGGTATTAAAAACAATATTTTATTTACAAAGGACAAAGAAAATTTACAAACAGAAGCAAAAGTTGTTATCAGTTCATTGCATGAATTCAAAGAAATTTCTCTTTAGACTTTATAGTACTCTTTATACCAAGTTACGAATCTTCTTACCCCATCATCTACGCTAACACTTGGCTTGTACTTTAAATCGTTTACCAAGTCATCTACATCCGCATAAGTATCTGGAACATCTCCAGGTTGAAGTGGTAATAATTCTTTATCTGCCTCAAGGCCAAGATACTTCTCAAGGGAATTGATATACAGCATTAACTCTTCAGGTTTATTTCTTCCAATATTGTATATCCTGTAAGGAGCCGATGAGAAGGACGGATCAGGCATTTCTGCATCCCAAGTTGGGTTTTGTTTAGGCACATTGTCAATGACTCTAACGACACCCTCAATAATATCATCGATGTAAGTGAAATCACGTTTGTGTTTGCCATAATTGAAGATTTGAATAGGTCTATTACCTAGTATATTTCTAGTAAATTTTTGTAGTGCCATATCTGGTCTATCGTAAGGACCATATACAGTAAAAAATCTTAGTCCTGTTGTAGGCAAATCATATAGATGACTATAAGTATGGGCCATAAGTTCATTAGCTTTCTTTGTCGCAGCATAAAGACTTATTGGGTGGTTTACAGCCTGATGAGTAGAATATGGTTGTTTAGTATTTAAGCCGTAGACAGAACTTGATGAAGCATAAACCACATGTTTAACCTTATTTCTTCTAGATTCTTCCAAAATATTCCCGAACCCCTTCAAATTTGTATCAATATATGCATAAGGATTCTCTAGTGAGTATCTAACTCCAGCTTGAGCAGCAAGATTAACAACAACATCAAATTTAGAATCTTCGAAGATTTCTGAAAGAATTTCTCTGTTTTCAATATTTTCTCTGAAGTGAGAGTAATTTTCATGATCAAGGTGTCTTGCAAGTCTATCTTCTTTTAACTTTGGATCATAGTAATCATTGTGGTTATCTATTCCAATAACAGTATGTCCCCTTTCAAGAAGTTTCAATGATAATGCTGAACCAATAAAACCTGCGCTACCCGTAACTAAAACTTTCATAAATCAAATACCTATTGCCTTAAATACTTGCCTGTAAACATCAATAGGTTTGATTATCCCAATATTATTTTCTTCGTTCTTATTTTTTATAAAATTTTTCATGTCTAAACTATAGTTATTAGGGTAATCAAATGGCCCACCCCTTTTAAATGGATTTAATTCGTGATAGATACCAATAATTGGGATATTAAAACAAGTAGCTATATGAGTCATTCCGGTATCAACCCCAATATATAAATCACAAATAGAAATTATTGACGCTGAATGTTTAATGGGTTGACCTATGTGAGTAAAAATATTTTTAGTATTTCTTTGAGTTATTTCATTAATTAATTTTTTTTCAGAGGAAGAGCCAATTATTATGAAACCAACATTTTTATTTTTATTAAGAATTAAGGATATAAGTTCTTTGAAATTTTTCTTAGGCCAATCTCTATAGCTCTTTTTTGGATCGCTTGCTATTTTTAAGCAAATTAATTTTTCGAACTTATCATAATATTTACTTTTAAGGTTTTTTCCGAATACAATTTCATATTGGTTTAAAAATAAATCATATCGAAAATTGTCATGTTTAATATCTAAAGACTTAGCTAATTCAAATTTCTCTTCAGCAATATGAGTGTTATTTCTTTCAAGAGGAGGGGGCAATTCATACAATTCAATATTTGAGTAGTTGGTTTGCAAATTTTTATTTTTAAAACAAAAAACCTTATGTGATATTTGACTAGCAAAAGAAATAAAATCATCATTTACACTGTAACATAAACAGATATCGTAGACTTTTTGTGGTGGAAAGATTTTTGATCCATATAAACTGAGCTTATTCTTAGTCCTTACCTTTTTAAGGTATGGATTTCCACTAAATACATCAAAGTTCTTTGTTTTACATATAAGCTCTATTTCTGCATCTTTAATATTTTTGGCTACTGCTCTAATAGTAGGAGTTAGGGCTATAGAATCTCCAATTCTTTCAGTAGAGACAAACAGAATCTTCTTCATTTAATCAGTATTGAATAAATCTCTGGTGTAGACCTTATCCTTGACGTCCAATAGCTCCGATGAAAACCTATTAGCAACAATAACATCAGAAACTTGTTTAAATTCTTCAAAATCATCATAAACCAAAGAATTAAAAAATGTATCTTTATTTGCCTCGGTGAGAACCGGCTCATACACAATAACTTCGACACCTTTAGCTTTTATTCTTTTCATAATTCCCTGAATAGATGATGCTCTAAAGTTATCAGACCCTGTTTTCATTACAAGCCTGAATATACCAACTATTTTAGGTTTCTTTTTCAGTATTTGATCTGCTACAAAATCTTTTCTAGTAGTATTAGCCTCGACTATTGCTGAAATTAAATTATTCGGAACATCTTTGTAATTTGCCTTAAGTTGCTTTGTATCTTTAGGAAGACAATAACCTCCATAGCCAAAAGATGGGTTATTGTAATGTTCACCAATTCTTGGATCGAGAGCGACTCCATTAATGATGTCTTTGCTATTTAAATTATGCGACTCTGCATAAGAATCCAATTCATTAAAATAGGAAACTCTCATTGCCAAGTAGGTATTACTGAACAACTTTACTGCCTCTGATTCAGTTGAATCTATAAACAATGTAGCAACATCTTTTTTGAGAGCCCCTTCAAGCATAAGATTAACAAAAATCTTTGCATCTCTGGACTTAGAGCCAATAATGATTCTTGAAGGGTAAAGGTTGTCAAACAATGCCTTGCCCTCTCTAAGAAACTCTGGCGAAAAGAAAATGTTCTCTTTATTGAATTTCTTTCTAAGACTGACAGTATATCCAACAGGGACAGTTGATTTAATAATAACCGAACTAGAAATATTCCTTTTCACTATCTCTTCTAAAGTACTCTCTATAGAGGAGGTATTAAAAAAATTTGTTTCAGTATCATAATCAGTTGGTGTTGCAATAATTATTAACTCAGGATTTTCAAATGCCAAATCTTTATCGCAGGTTGCAAATAAATTTAACTTTTTAGAAGATAAATATTCCTCTATCTCTTTGTCATCTATGGGAGAAATACCTTTATTAATTTTGAGTACTTTAGTCTCATCAATATCCAAGGCAGTTACCTGATTATTTAATGAGAGCAAAACAGCATTAGACAATCCTACATAACCTGTTCCAACAACTGTAACTTTCATTATGAAACTCCTATTTTTTTTATATTGGTCTTTATTTCGTCGGTTACTTCATAGAGCATATCTGTTCTGTCAAATAACGCTTTAAAATCTAATTGAAGTGCTATATTTTTTTCAGTAGGAAAAAAAACTCTAGCCATATTTGTGGGTCCAAATAAAACTATGGTTGGAATTTTACATGCCCAGGCTATGTGAAGAGGTCCTGTGTCGGCGCCTATAAGAAGCTCAAGAGAATAAATTAATTTTGTAAGTCCGGACAAACTCAACTTTTCTGAAATTAAAACATTTTTCTCTCTTGATAAAGATTGTATTTTCTCTGCAGTCCTTCTTTCAGACTCATCCCCCCAAATTAACAAAAAATCTTTATTCATTGTATTAATTAAATTTGCAAAACCTTCAATGGGAAAATTTTTCTTTTTATTTGATGATCCTACAAAGATTCCTATCAATGATTTTCGATTAAAGTTTTGATTCTGTAGAAGATATCTCTCTCGATTTCTAATTGAATTTTCATCAATTTCAATCTTAAGAAATTCAGATATTAATTGAGTATATCTTTTGTATACATTCTCATTGTATGAAATAACAATACCGTCATCATAGAACAACGAAGCAGACGGTTCTTTACATCCCCCCCTTAAAAATCCAACTCGTTTTTTTGCCTTAATAAATCTTGATATGAGTGCAGACTTCAATAATCCTTGAAAATCGAATAAGATATCGTATTCATTATTTTTTCTAATTATTTTGAGGTCCTTAATAAAGGAAGAAAAATTCAAATTTGACTTTAAATCTCTTAAACCAATTGAGTAAATGTTATTAATGTCAGAATTTAATTTAACTATTTCAATAAATCTAGTATCTACATACCAATCGATTGAAGCACTTGGATAGTTTTTCTTAATAAATTGAACCACTATCATTGTTTGAACAATATCACCAAGAGAAGTTAGTCTTACAACTGCAATTTTCATATAAGATACTTTCTCAAATTATTTGGGTTGCATGGAACTTGAATCATAAAAATGTATAATTTGCGCAAAGAAAATTGAATCAATGTCTAAAAATATTTTATCTCAAAATACAAATTTCATTCTAAATCAAATAGATCTAGATTTAGAGAGAGATTCTCAGCAAACTATAAGAACTCGTTTTCCTCCTGAGCCTAATGGCTATCTTCATATTGGTCATGCTAAATCGATATTTCTCAACTTTGGTGTTGCAAAAAAATATGGCGGGTTTTGCAATTTAAGATTTGATGATACTAATCCATCAAAAGAAGATCTTGAATTTGTTGAATCAATAAAAAAAGATATTAATTGGCTTGGTTTTGCTTGGGATGAGCCAGTAAAGTTCAGTTCTAATTATTTTGATAAATTTTTTAATTATGCTATTGAGCTTATCGAAAAGGGTTTGGCGTATGTCTGTTTCCTTTCTCCAGAAGAAACAAAAGACTATAGGGGTACCCTCAAAAATCCTGGTAAAGATAGTCCATATAGAAGTACCTCAATAAAGGACAATTTAAAGTTGTTTAATCAAATGAGAAATGGTGATTTCAAGGAAAATGAATGTGTGCTTCGTGCCAAGATTGATATGTCAAGTTCTTTTATTTGTATGAGAGATCCTGCACTTTATCGCATTAGATTTGAAAACCATCATCAAACAGGAAATAACTGGTGTATCTATCCCATGTACGATTTTGCCCATTGCATCTCTGATGCTATTGAAGGCATAACTCATTCATTGTGCACACTCGAATTTCAAGACAATAGAAGGTTATATGACTGGATTTTAGAGAGTCTAGATGACTTTAATAAGCCAGATAGACCTCATCAGTATGAGTTTTCTAGACTCAATCTTGAATATACAGTTATGTCTAAAAGAAAACTCGGCATTCTTGTAGAAAACGACCATGTTAATGGCTGGGATGACCCAAGAATGCCTACAATTTCAGGTTTAAAAAAAAGAGGATGTTCCCCCCAAGCACTCGCATTATTCTCAGAAAGGATAGGTATATCAAAAGTCGACTCAATGACCGATATCAAAATTCTTGAAGATGCTATTCGAGATGATTTAAATGAAAATGCACCTAGATCTATGGCTGTTATTGATCCAATCAGGGTAATTATTGAAAATTACCCTAAAGATTCTTTAGAGTCAATCAAAGCGCCAATCCATCCTCAAAATAAAGCTATGGGTGAAAGAGAAATTTTCTTCTCTAGAGAGATCTTCATTGAAAGAGATGATTTTTGTGAAGTAGCTCCAAACAATAAATACAAAAGACTGTCTATCGGCAAAGAGGTTAGATTAAGAAATGCGTACATTATCAAAGCAATTACTTTTGATACAGATTTCGATGGAAATATTACAACAGTTTATGCAGAGTATGACAAAGAGACCCTTGGGAAAAACCCTTCTGATGGCAGAAAAGTGAAAGGTGTTATTCATTTTGTTGAGGCGACACAAGCTGTACCGACCGAATTTAGAATTTATGATAGATTATTCATAAAAGAAAACCCTGGCAAACATGACAACTTTGAAGAATTAATCAACCCCAATTCTCTTGCCTTGGCTTATGGCTTCTGCGAAAGAAATATGATTGGTGCAGAACTATATCAATCTTACCAATTTGAGAGGAATGGTTATTTTTGCAGGGATGAGGATAATGATGGTATGTTGGTTATGAATAAAACTGTATCACTGAGGGATACTTGGAATAGTTAGTTAATTTTACTGATCCAATTCTCTACTTTTTCAATCTCATTATTATTAGTAAGATCAATTTGTAATGGGGTTATTGAGACATAATTGTTTCTAATTGCGTAAAAATCAGTCCCTGGTCCATTATCAGCCTCTTTTCCATTCTCACCAATCCAGTAAAGAGACGTGTCCTCTTTATCTTGAATAATATTTTCTGATTGATGACGCTTACCGAGTCTAGTGGTTTTAAAACCTTTAATTTCATTAAAAGGGATATCTGGAACATTAACATTCAACACAGTGTTAGGTGATAACTCAGAAAATTCAACACTATCAGTAATGACTTCGGCAACTT
>Ga0255751_10005497_pt1 | contig 11276 bp, 6 predicted proteins | sample 071ome_20_FD_179951 | JGI IMG/M metagenome (GOLD analysis project Ga0255751, IMG submission 179951) | Coastal salt marsh microbial communities from the Groves Creek Marsh, Skidaway Island, Georgia - 071412BT metaG (version 2) | ecosystem: Environmental > Aquatic > Marine > Intertidal zone > Salt...
TATAGAGACCAATCAGGACGTACAATAAATGAATTCTATTTTAATAGAGAGAGAGGTTTCCTGCGTTTTAAAAATGCTAATCTTAACTTAAATGCCAGACTATCTCCGGATTTATTCAAAGATAAAGCCGAAGAAAAACAACTCAAAAAAGTACTAGCTGAGGAAGAGTCAGAAATGTATCAAATAAGTAATAATAAAGAGGCTTATTACGACTTCAATATACCATGGTCCTTAAACCTGGCATATATGGTTAACTACAATAATGAATCAGCCATTGCAAGCAATAAAATATCAACAAACCAAATCACATTCTCAGGCGATATTTCAATTACGAAAGGATGGAAAATTGCATTTCAATCGGGTTATGATTTAAGAAGTAAAATGGTGGCAGGATCTCAATTTTCTGTGGTGAGAAATTTGCATTGTTGGCAATTAGAATTTAGTTGGGTTCCGACAGGATATGGTAAACAATGGGTGTTTACTTTAAGGCCCGTAAGCAGATTATTACAAGATTTAAAATTAAATAAAAGAGTTTATTCTAATCCAGCATTAATGTGATTAAATTTTTAATAAAAATATCAGTATTTTATTTATTATTAATTCCAAATAATTACTTGTTCGGGCAGGAACCTGACCTACCAAACCCTAAATTTCAACTGAAATACTTCCTGGACCCTTATGAACATCCTTCAAGAGGGATCAGACTATACGATACCACCTCCCCATTGAGTAAATTCCTATCCGAAAATTACGTAGATCCTACTTCACATTCAACTATTTTAAATGTTTGGGAACAATGGGGTTTTGATACTATTAGAACTGTTTCAAAAAAGTTTGCTGTAAATCCATTCTTCATATTGAATCATGAGGTGACTAATTTAGAGTATCGAAATTTCATCACAGATACTAGTACTGATTTTTTTAAAATTCATAATCTTACCAAAACCTATGTCTACCCAGACACCACAGTATGGGAGCAAGGAAATGAAGATGATCAACAGCCTACTTATGTACACTATTACTTCCAGCATAAAGCATATAATAACTTTCCGGTGGTTGGAATAAGTCTTTATCAAGCAAAACAATATTGCAAATGGAAAGAGTTTATTTTGAATTCAAAGTATAAAGAATTCATACCAAAAGGATACAAACTCATTGTTGATCTTCCCACCAATGCTGAATTCATGTTGGCAGAGATAGAGCAATGCTATGCAGATACAATAGTATTAAAAAACCTCCCAGCGAAAAATGGAGTTCATCAATTTGATTTATTGCAATCAGAAGATGATGAAATAATTTGTTTTAACTACCTAAAACAACATCCTGAAATAAATTTTAAAACACAACGCACAGAGCGATTATTAAACCTAAAAAAATTCGAGCCAAAACTGTATAATATCTTGGAATCTCATTCTGGTGCTGGCCCAATCCATAATATTTTCGGAAATGTATCTGAATGGACTTCCAGCAAAGCCATGGGTAGTTTGTATAACGACGTTGAATGGTATATTACCTTGAAAAAAAACATCGTAATGAATCTAGACATTCCCTACACCAATGATGATTTAAAGGGCTATCTTTATGGTGAAAAGCAACTTAAAACCTATTTCATGATAAAAGGAGGAAGTTGGACTGATGATTTCTTTTATCTAGACCCTTGTTCAGCTAAATTCAAAAGAGGCGATTTTAAATCTAAAGATATTGGCTTTAGAACGGTTATTCGCATTGTACCTGTCGCTTGGGAATAACTAGAGAATTCGCATCTTTTAAGTTAATGTAGATTGAAAGTGTAGAAATTATTATTTTTAGTAAATGTATTTTTGACACTTATTAGTTTTTCGCTAAATTGCCGCTTGAAAATTTATCGATTATGCAAATAAACTACCATACAATCAGGAATTTGTGTTTGTCGTTGTTAGGTTTAGGTATTGTGTTTCCTCTTGAAGCACAAAACAAATCTGATTCTGCACAAGTTCCAGAGGATGTAGAGAGAGTAGGCGATGTTGTGATTATTGGTTACGGTAGCCAGAATCGCAGAAATGTCGTTGGGTCTATCTCCACGGTAAACGGAAAAGAGATTACCGAATTACCAACTCAAAGTTTTGAAGCCTCATTACAAGGTAAGGCTTCAGGGGTACAAGTAATAGTGGGAAGTGGAATGGCTGGTTCTGCTTCGTTAATTCGTATTAGAGGGGCCGCTTCTATATCAGCAGCCGGTGACCCCTTGTATGTAATTGATGGAATTCCTATTACACAAGATTACTTTCTCAACAGGTCTAATGGATATAACTACGGGGGCGGATTCGCTAATAATCCACTGGCTAGTATTAACCCAGAAGATATTGAAAATATTGAAATCCTTAAGGACGCTGCCGCAACGAGTATCTACGGATCCCGTGGAGCAAATGGTGTAATTTTAATCACTACAAAACGTGCAAAAAAGAATGGTTTGAAATTTGATGTTTCAACCCGCTTTGGAATTGGTGTTCCAACTAAGCGTCCGGATATGTTAAGTGGCGACGAGTGGCTTCAACTATATGAAGAGGCTTGGTATAACGATGGAAATGTTGGTAAACCTGACCTTGGCGCAATTGGAATTCGGTTAGATTGGGATGATGTTCAAGGTGTAAATACTGATTGGATAGACCAAATGATTGGTGTGGGTACTAAACAAAACTACAGCGTAGGAACAAATTATAAAAATAATTGGATTGCCGTTAAAGATATATTGACTTACGACAATAACGGTTCATACATAAAAGGCAATTCGTATGAAAGATTAAGTCACAGATTAAATGCCGATATACGACCAATGAAGGATTTGAATATCCAGTTATCCCACTCTTTATCAAGAGGAACAAATAATCGTGTTGATGCGGCATGGGCTGGTGGTTTAGGATCAGCAATGAGTACAATGTTAAATATCTATCCTTTGGACCCAGTCTATGATTCTACATCAAATTCTTATTTATCTCCTTTAGGCCTACATACAATAAGAGACCTGAAAAATTGGCGATCCATCGAGGTTAGAACAATTAATAATGCAAGTGCATCTTACCGTGTAAACGAAGAGTTATCATTAAATGCAAGTGCTAGTATGGATTACATGGATTATAATGAATACTTGTATGAACCTTCAGAATTAATAACCTACTACGCTCCCACTTATGCTCAAAATGGTAATGCTAAATGGTGGCCGCGTTGGACCAGAAACTATAATTATTTTGTAACTGCAGATTGGAATAAAAAGATTTCAGATCAACATAGTATTAGTCTGATGTTGGGTAATGAATATCAAAATTCATATTCGGAAAGTAAATATGTAGAAAATTTCGATGCTTTAGGGCCAATTGATGAATCGCCAATTCCAGATACGGCCTTAGTGAGTAGATACAACACCCCTTATGAATGGGCGTTTTTAAGCTTCTTTGGACGTTTCAACTATAACTATGGTGGTAAACTTAATGTTCAATTAACATCACGTTGGGATGGAAGCAGTAGATTTGGTAGTAACAACCGTTATGGATTCTTCCCAGCAGCGGCGGTTGGTTACATTTTAAGTGAAGAAGATTTTATTAAAAATATAAGATCCATAAGTTTCTTGAAAGTGCGTGCAGGGATTGGTAGATCGGGAAATGCAAATTTCGACAACTATGCACGTTGGGGTACAATTACACCAAGTGGTAACCTACCATTATATAATGGACAACCAATGTTAGCTCCTGCTCGTTTGGAAAACCCTAACTTAAGGTGGGAATCTACTACCAACTTTGATGCAGGAATCGAAGCTCAATTATTCCGTGGAAGAATCAGTACTGAATTAACTTATTACAGTAAACATACAAAAGATGTTATAATGAATGTTTCGATTCCGACCCATATTGGTTTCGGAAGTTTTTATGACAACGTAGGTACCATTGAGAACCAGGGTTTAGAATTTAGTTTAAAAACGGTGAACGTCAGAACTCGTGAATTTAAATGGTCTTCAAACTTAAACATTGCTCGTAACTGGAATGCAATTACAAGTATTGGAGTTTACCAGCCAGATGCTATCAGTGGTGGTACTAATGATACGCGAGTTGTAGTTGGCGAGCCTGTGGGAACTAACTTCTTGGTAAGATATGCTGGAGTTGACAAACAAACTGGTGCACCAATGTATTATGACATTGATGGGAACGTAACTAGTCAGTGGGACCCGTCTAATCGTGTTGCCGTAGGTAATATCTTACCGGATGCATTCGGTAATTTCTCAAATACATTTAGTTACAAAAACTGGGAAGTATCGGCAAATATCTACTATAACATTGGCGGTAATATATACGAAAGTTCTTGGAAACGTCAAATGTCTTTAGTAACAGATTGGAACATGGATCGTCGAGTGTTAGACCGTTGGCAAAAACCAGGTGATGAATCGTTGATTCCCAAAATGACCTTAAATACGTTTAATCACGGTTCTACAACACCATGGATAAATACAGATTTATGGCTTCATGATGGAACTTACGTAAGATTAAGAAATGTATCTTTTTCATACAGAATTCCGAAAAAGATGCTAGAGCGTTGGAAGTTTGAAAGTGCAAAAATCACTTTTGTAGCAACTAACTTATTAACTTGGACAAACTATACAGGTGTTGATCCAGAAATTGCTCGTGACTTCGAAAATCCTACTGATAGAAATATGAGTGGTTCGATTACTTATTTGACTCCTCCACAAGAGAAGAGTTTCAGTTTGGCTATTAATTTAAGTTTCTAAAATGAAAAAGAATTTAATTTTTGGTTTAACAATCATAACAGGAGTATTGATGTTCAATACCTCATGTGAAGACATGATTGAAACACCTCCACCAAATGAAATTTTGGTTGATGACGCTATAAAATCAGAAGATGATTTACAACAATTACTAAACGGCAGCTATCATGAAATGGCAAATACCTTTGGGGGATTTTATCAAACACTTGCTGAATTGATGTCGGATAATGTTGCATTACCGAATAATAATGACTACCGAGAAGTGTATAATCACAATGTATTATTTTTTAACGGAACAAGTGGAGCATTTTACTCTCAATTATACCGAGGTATTTTCAGAGCAAATTTCGTTGAAACACACATAGATGATGCAACAGATCTAACAGAGGAATCAAGAGATAGAATTCTTGGAGAAGTATCTTTTATAAGAGCACTAGGTCATTTTACAGCAGTGAGAATGTATGCACAGCCTTATGGTTATACTACAGACAATAGCCATGACGGAATTGCAGTAACAACCACGGTTGGAACAACACCCCAGAAGCGTGAATCTGTAAAAGTGGCATATGATGCCATCATTACCGATTTAGAAAATGCTATTAACAAGTTACCTGAAGAAAACAATGGATACGCAACTTCATGGGCTGCTAAAGCACTAATGGCTCAAGTTGCCTTTCAAATGGGTGATTATTCAACTGCAGGAGATATGGCAAATGATGTTATTAATTCAGGTCTATTTACTTTGGCTGACACAGTCAATGTTTTTGATGCCAGCGCTTCTTCCGAGCATATTTATTCCATAATAAGTTATGGAGTAAATGATCAAAGATCTGGATCTTACACCGGAAATTTTGCGGCAGCAGTACCTGTTATACAAATGGACAAAGCCCTTTATGCCTCTTTTACAAATGTCGACAATGACAAGCGTTTACAAATGCTTGAATTAGTAAATAAAGGTGCTCAAAATGAGTTTATAAAAACAACTCAATTTAATGCCCCTTATTTTAACATCCCTATTCTGCATTTAACAATGATGCATTTAATTAGAGCTGAGTCTTATGCAAAACAAGGAATTGATCTATCTGTAGCTACGCAAGACGTAAATGATATTAGGACTCGAGCATATATTACTCCGAGCCTATTACCTTCTGCGGCGACTGCAAGCCAAATTCTAGATGCCGTTCGTGCAGAAAGAAAAATTGAACTTTTATTCCAAGGAGATAGAATCCACGAAGTAAAACGTTTGGGTGCTATTGAAGGTGAAAACCTATTCATTCGCGGACACGAATGGAATTGTAAAGGGATGTTATTACAATTCCCAATTACTGAAAAAACTGAAATTTTTAATATTAACCCAACAGGAGGTTGCGACTAATGAAAAACATATTTAAAATTGCCGCATTAACGGCTGCGATTATAACTTCTTTTGGTTCTTGTAAAACTGAAAAGCAAGAATTAGGACCAAAAGCGAGTCAGGTTGAAGGTATAGTTAATAACTGGATGTTAACTAAGGTTGACCAAATTGATGTTAATGTTGAATTGGCATTTCAAGAGAGTGATACTCTACTTGATGTGAGTGAAGCAATTATGACAACAATTCCTATGGAAATAAATTTTGCTGAAGATGGTACATATTTGTTAACTGATGGAGATGGTCGTAACATGTTTGACTCACTGAATACAGGCACATGGGAATTCGATAATGTTGAATACCCTTCAATGGTAATATTTAATAAAGGAACAAACAACGAGGCAAATTATCCATTAATACGCCCGGTTCGTCCTCAAGACCCATATTTAGCCATTAAATACAACAAATTTTGTGGAGACAACCGAATTGTATCCTATCACTTATGGTTTATGCGTAAATAATTAACACGATGAAAAAGCAAATTTTAATTACAATAATGATGCTCGGAAGCTATTTTGCAAATGCACAAAAAGCTTGGATCGAGCCCGACCCTATAAATCCTAACGATAGTATAACAATATGGGTAGACCTAACAAAATGTGCAGATTTTGGAGGCCCAGTACTTTCAACTACTACAGATGATTTATACATGTGGACTTGGCGACCCAACGAACATCCAACCGGACATCCGTTAAATAACGGTACTTGGGGTGAGTCAAATGAGGCGCTTAAGGTTCAAAAAGCGGGTAATGGAATAGTATTTTTCAAAATGATTCCTACGGAGTTTTATGAAGTTAATGCCGCAAAGCTATACGCTGACGGAATTTCCCTTCTAATTAAAAAGAAAAACGGTTCTGATGATTGTGCTGGTTCAGAGTGCAAAACTGAAGACTTAGAAATAAAAATAGACGCTCCTACCACAGGGCCAAGAAAATTGTATCCTTTCCCGAAAGAAAAAGAGAAGGATACTCTAAGTATTACTCCGTCAGATGTTCTTAGCATTTTCTATGATACAAATTTGGAAGATAACGATACTTTAATTGGTAAAGATGATTTTTATTGTGTTGTGAAGGCACGTGTTGGTACTGGGGCTTCTGATTTTATTTATTTCGTTGATGGAGACAATATAAAAGCTGCAGATAGAGATATAGCGGCTGCAGTTCCACAGATGAGGATGAAGGATATTGGGAATGGTAAATTTAAATTTAGTTTCATCCCTAAGAATTTATTTGAGAGCATCAATACTGGTAATCAAAGAATTTTGTCTGTACAGTATAAAATTACCCGTGGATACATAAGAAAACAATACGATTGGGTAGCAGAATCCCCAGAGTATTGGTTCAATACAATTTGTGAGTAACCGTATATTTTAATCAAAAAGAATGGGCTACAATTGTAGCCCTTTTTTTATAAATCTAATTCTATTTGATTAATGAGTAAATCTTGTAATTTTTCTCTTTCTCTAATTAAATGCGCTTTGCCATCCTTAACCAATACTTCAGCCGGTCTTAGACGCGCATTATAATTATTCGACATTGAGAAGGCATAAGCACCTGCGTTTCGGATTCTAAGAATATCCCCTTCCCTAACCTCTGGCAATTGCCTATCATATCCAAGTGTATCGGTCTCGCATATATATCCGACCACACTGTATAATCTCGTAGTACCTTTCGGATTAGAGATATTTTCAATATGGTGGTAGGCATCATAAAACATAGGGCGTATCAAATGGTTTTGACCACTATTTACTCCTACAAAAACCGTAGAAGTTGTTTGCTTTATGACATTTGCCTTTACGAGTAAAGAACCTGCTTCTGAAACAATAAACTTTCCGGGTTCAAACCATAAACTCAACTTGCGACCATAACGCTCGCAAAAGGCATTGAACGCAGTAGATATTTTATCTCCCATTTGTTCAATATCTGTTACAATATCACCTTCCTTATATCCAACCTTAAAACCAGAACCGAAATCCATAAATTCCAGGTCCGGGAAATCTTCTGCAGCGTCAAATAATAAGTCTGCTCCTCGTAAGAAAACATCGGCATCCAGAATATCACTTCCCGTATGCATATGTAAACCATTTACGCGAATACCGTGTGATTCAACGACTCTATGAACATGTCTTAATTGATAAATAGAAATTCCAAATTTGGAGTCAATGTGCCCGACAGATATATGAGAGTGTCCACCTGCCATAATATGCGGATTAAGACGTAAGCAACAAGGAACGGAAGACCCATATTTTGCTCCGAATTGCTCTAATATTGAAATATTGTCAATATTTATTACTACTCCCTTATCTACAGCAGCAATGATCTCATCAAAGTCTACACAATTGGGTGTATACATAATTTGATGAGGTTCAAAGCCTGCCATAAGGCCAAGCTCAACTTCCTCAATTGATACAGCATCTAATCCTGAGCCCATTTTTTTCATGAGTTTAAGGATATTGATATTGTTAAGTGCTTTCATTGCATAATGCAGTTGTACATCAACACTTTTGAAAGCGTTCTTTAATCGGTTATATTGAAATTCTATACGCTCTGTATGGTACACATAAACGGGAGTACCATATTGCTGAGCAATTTTTTCGAGTGTATTATTTGATATTTCTTTCATTTTTCACTTAAAAAAAAGCGGGGCTAATCACCCCGCTTAGTATTAATATTTCGAAGTGATTGAATACTTTTTTACTTTTTCTTTTTCTTGGTAAAATCAACAACTACCGGTGTTGCAATACATATTGAAGAATATGTACCTGCGATAATACCAATTAACATTGCTAACGAGAATCCTTTCAAAGCGTCTCCACCAAAGATGAATAATATCACCAAAACAAAGAACACAGTTGCAGCAGTAATTACCGTACGGCTTAATGTGCTATTAATCGCAGCATTAATCATAGATTCGTCGTTGCGATCTGTTCTCTTTGAAGATAAGAACTCACGTATACGGTCAAAGACAATTACAGTATCGTTAATAGAGTAACCTAATAAAGTTAATAAGGCTGCAATAAGGTGCTGATCAAACTCTGTGGCAAATGGAAGTACCCCATCGAGAATAGCAAATGCAGAAAGCACAAATGCAACGTCATGTACCAAAGCAACGGTTGCTCCTAATCCATAAGCAACACTACGGAATCGTAATAAGATATAAAGGAATATTCCAATTATTGCTACTAATACCAAGACACTTGAAGTGTTTCTAGTTTCGGTAGCGATTGCTGCTCCAACACTCGTTGCTTGTAGAATTGGGCTTTCTGCTCCTTCTGGAGTTAATAAATCAAACTTCTGTAAAGCAGCAAGTACATCAGTACGAACTTTTTCTCTTGACTCTTTGCTGTTGTCATTGACAAGGTAAGTTGTAACAATTTTGAATTGTCCTTCATTACCAAATGACTTTACCTCATTACTTGACTCAGCTAAACTTTCATCCAATGCACTCTTGATATTCTCTGTAGCATAGGCTTTTGAAGAGTCAGGGTCAAATTGAATAATAAATGAATTACCACCCTTAAAGTCAATACCAGTAGTTATACCACCTTTAGTAGCAAAAGCTGCAATACCCGCGATAATAAATAGTGAAGAAAAGATGTAATATTTCTTACGATTTTTTACGAAGTCTATAGTTTTACCTTTTAAGAAGTTTTTATTCCATGATGTGTCAAAAGTAATGTCTTTACCTTTAGAAGCTCTATTTTCCAACAACCATCGTGTAATAAATAATGCGGTAAATACAGAACAGAAAATACCAATTACAAGGATAATAGCAAATCCATATGCTGGACCTGCGCCTGAGAATGTTAAGATAAATCCTGCGAGCAATGTAGTAATGTTCGAGTCAATAATTGCACTCAATGCATGTTTAAAACCTAATTCTATTGCAGAACGAAGTCCTTTTCCTGATGCCAATTCATCTTTAATTCTCTCATATATAAGTACGTTGGCATCGACTGCCATACCCACAGTTAAAATGATACCTGCAATACCAGGAAGCGTCAATGCCGCTCCTAAACTTGCTAATATTCCTAGGAGTAAATAAACGTTACCAAGTACCGCAACAATAGCAATCCAACCTGCACGGTTGTAATACAATATCATAAAGACAACTACAGATAGGAATCCAATTAATAGTGAATTCAAACCTCTGTCAATAGATGCTTGACCCAAAGATGGTCCAACAACCTCACTAGCAACAATTCTTGCTGGTGCTGGTAATTTACCAGCTTTAAGAACGTTTGCCAAATCTTGTGCCTCTTTAATATCAAAATTACCCGTAATCTGTGAACTACCATTAGGTATTTTACCCGTTACTCTGGGAGCAGAATATACACGATTATCAAGTACAATTGCTATTGGCTTATCAATGTTTGATCCTGTTATTTGAGCCCAACGAGAAGCTGCAGTTGGGGTCATTTGCATATTAACTTCGATTTGACCAGTTTGAGAAGTATTTTCTCTAGCGTCGTCAATGATATTTTCATCGTTAGATGCTAATGCAGCGTTTCCTTCACGGTCCTTTCTCAAGAAATAAACGTAGTATTCATTCGCAGAACCTAAAGTTGAAGTTTGACCATCACTCTCGATTGGCTTCGCACTATATGCAATTTTTACATTTGGACCAAGTAAGTTTTTAGTATCTTCTTGTTCAACCAAAGTTTCTAAAATACGACGATCTGCAGCATTGATCTTTGCAATTGCAGAACCCGCCTGTGCTAATGGAGTAAGAATTTTTGCAATAGGATTCGTTACCACATTTGCAGGTGCAACAGAATCATTTGAGGAGGAATCGGTTGTAGAAGTTGAATCAACCATTAACGCACCACCTTTGGTAAGGGTAGTAAATATGCGTTGCGCTTCGTTTCCTGTGAATACTTCGTAAAATTCTAACTGTGCACTCTTTTCAACAAGATCCTCCATACGACGGGGGTTGTCTACACCTGGCAGTTCAACACTGATACGTCCACCTTCAACCTCTTGAACAACGGGTTGTGTAACGTTAGCTTGGTTTATACGTTTCTCAACAACTGATTTTACATTTGATACAGCCGTTGCAATTGACGCTCTCAAATAATTAATAACCTCTTGCTCCTTACTATTAGCTTGAATTTGT
>Ga0255751_10005501_pt1 | contig 11274 bp, 14 predicted proteins | sample 071ome_20_FD_179951 | JGI IMG/M metagenome (GOLD analysis project Ga0255751, IMG submission 179951) | Coastal salt marsh microbial communities from the Groves Creek Marsh, Skidaway Island, Georgia - 071412BT metaG (version 2) | ecosystem: Environmental > Aquatic > Marine > Intertidal zone >...
TCTTATCGATTTTCAAAATACTTCTGGTATTTCGAGTGCAACTATTCAGTTGGATAGTAATGGAAACTTAAGTATTAGTGCGGCTGCAGGTGATATTGAGATTGGTGATACTGCTTCTGATATTTTTGTCGGTGATGGAGTTGCGAATGTAGATATTGTATTTGAAGAAGATGGAGAAATAAGAGGTCTTACTGGAAAAACGATAACTCTTGGTCAGTCTGATAGTTTTATTGCCTTCGCTGGTGATGTAACAGGAGATGTTGATTTTACCGGTGGTTTGAATGTAACTGGTGTTTCTACATTAGGAACTGTTAAGATTTCTTCTGGTATTGTTACTGCATCTTCTGGTATCGTTACCTATTATGGTGATGGTTCTCAGTTATCAGGTATTTCTGCATCTGGAGGAGGCACTAGTGGTTTAAGCACTGGAGGAGTATATGTAGGTTCTGGTGTTACTACATTCAACTTTGTTGGTACTGGTATTACTGCTAGTGTTACTGGTTCCACAGGCAATGTATACATCCCAACTGCTTCAAGAAGTGTTAGCAGAACAGTTGCAACTAATGGTCAGACAACAGTAACAGGTCTCTCATATACTGTTGGATTTGTTGATGTATATTTAAATGGTGCAAGACTTGATAGTACGGAATTTACTGCATCAAATGGTTCATCAGTGGTTCTCACAACAGGAGCATCTACTGGTGATATTATTGAAATTGTTAGTGAATCTGTTTCCGCTAGTATAAGTCTTACAGGATTATCTGATGTTGTAAGTGATACAACACCACAACTTGGTGGTAATTTAGATTTAAACAGTAGGAATATAACAGGAACTGGTAATATTAATATTACTGGAACGATAAATGCTAGTGGAATTATTACAGGTTCATCATTCTCTGGTTCTGGTGCTAGCTTAACATCTGTAAATGCATCAACAGTAACAGTTGCTGATGAAAGTTCTGATACTTCATGTAATGTTCTTTATTCTACATCTGCTACTGGTAACCTTGCAGTTAAGAGTGGTACTAATCTAACATTCAATTCTTCCAGCGGAACATTAAGTGCTACAACATTCTCTGGTTCTGGTGCTTCTCTAACCAGTGTTAATGCAGCAACTGTAACATTAGCAGATGAAACAACAGACACTACTTGCTTCCCATTGTTTGCCACTGATGCAACTGGTGACAGGGCAATAAAAACTGATGGTGCAACATTAACTTATAACGCATCGACTGGTACTTTAGCTGCAAGTTTATTCTCTGGTTCTGGTGCTTCTCTGACGAGTGTGAATGCTGCAACATCAACAGTTGCTAATGAGGCAACAGATACTAGTTGTTTCCCACTATTTGCTACTGCGGCATCAGGTTCATTAGCATTAAAGTCATCATCAAACTTGACTTATGATTCAAGCACTGGTGTATTGACTGCACAAGCATTTTCTGGTGATGGATCTGCTTTAACATCTCTTTCTGTCACAAATATACCTGTTGCTAATGAGGCAACAGATACTAGTTGTTTCCCACTATTTGCTACTGCTGCAACAGGTTCTCAGACAATAAAATCCAACGCTTCGCTGACTTTTAACTCTTCTAATGGAACATTAAGTGCTTCTACATTTGCTGGATCTGCAGATCTTTCTGGTTTACTTAAAGAAGATGTAAATGTTACTGCAGGAAAGTTGAGTGATAATCAAAATATTAATCTTTCTGATGGAATGGTTCATTTATTTACTACAGCAGAAACAACAACTTCAACACCAAATATAAGATATGATGCATCCAATACTTTGAATAGTAAGATGAATACTGGAGAGAGCGTTGCTGTTAGTGTTATTGTCACCGCAGCAGCTGCTGGTTATGGTACTACTATTACGGTAGATGGTGCTGCTGAAGGTATAAATTGGTTGGGAGGATCAGCACCATCTACTGGTGGATCTTCTGGATATGATAACTATACATATAATATTATTAAGACTGCTGATGCAACATTTACGGTTTTGGCAAACCTAGTTAACTTTGCATAATTTAGGAGGTAATTTATAAATGACACCACCACTTAGAGGATTGACTGGGTTTCAGGGAGGAGCGGGATCTGTATTTGCAAGTGGTTCTAGTGGCGGAGGAGATCCTGCAGGGCAACAAGCATATACCTCTCCAGGTACACATACCTTCACTGTTCCTGCCGGTGTTACTTCAGTTTGTGTTGTTTGTGTTGGTGGTGGAGGTGGTGGTCAACAATCTTCAGCTTACGCTCGCGGTGGCGGAGGTGGGGGACTGGGATGGAAAAATGATATACCAGTTACTCCAGGGGAAGAGATTACCGTAGTAGTAGGTAGTGGTGGCAGCAGATCCACTTACGCTAATAATAATACATCTTCTGGTATGAATGGCGGCAATAGTTATTTTAAAAACACTTCTACGGTTGCCGGATACGGAGGAAAAAGAGGTGGATATAATGTAACTGTTGGATATAATGGATCTCCAAATTATACTTATTTCATGTCAGGTGGTGGATATGTTGGAGACGGTGGCGGAAATGGTGGTAATGGTGGATATGGGTATGTTTATTGTGGCGGTGGCGGTGGCGCTGGTGGATATTCTGGAAATGGTGGAAATGCTAGACAGACTAGTACCACATATGCTGGAGGTGGTTCCAGTGGATCAGGTGGCGGAGGCGGCGGCGGAGGCGCAGGAGGATCTGCAGATCACGCCGGCGGTGGTGGTGGCGTTGGAATACTTGGGGAAGGAACTAGTGGATCTGGTGGTGCTGGTTCTAGTGCTGATGGATACCCTGGTGGTGGTGGTTCTGGGGGAAACAATGCAAATACTCGGAGTTCGGGGTTTAATGCTGGTGGTGGTGGTCTTTATGGCGGCGGCGGAGGCGGTTCTGATAACGGATATTCAGAAGCAGGAAATGGTGGAAGTGGTGCTGTAAGAATTATTTGGGGTTCCGGAAGAGCATTTCCTTCAACAAATACTGCAGATGTTTAATCTAAATACCTATAAAACGTAAGTCATGGGAAAGAGTAGAAGTACTGGTGATTTAACAGCAGAAAATCTAATTAGTGTTGATATTAGTAATGATAGAATTGGTATCAACTCAACTTCTCCAACGAAGAGATTGGATGTTGGTGGAGATATTAATTTTTCTGGTTCCCTTTATCAGGATGGATCCTTATATACTGGTGATGGTCTAACAGGAATTAAGTCTGACAGTGTATCTATTGCTTCTGGTGTTGTAATAGACACTTTAGATTTTACTGGCAGTGGAATTACATCAGTATCCTATGATGCTGGAACAACTACGGCAACAATACACATCAAGGGTGCTGAAAGAAGAGGGCAAACTTTTACTGCTGGTGCAGCACAGACTGGATTTACTGTAACGGGTGGATATACTGCAGGGTATGTTGATGTATATCTAAACGGATCAAAATTACAAGAGACCTCAGAATTTACTGCAACGGATGGAAGTGAGGTAGTCCTTCAAGAGGGTGCTCTTTCTGGTGATATTTTAGATGTTGTAGGATTTAAATTAAATGTTGATCATAATCCAAACTATGTAACGACTAGAGCGACTACGAGAAGTGTAGCAACTGCTGATCAAACTACATTTAATGTTTCTTATAATGTCGGATATATTGATGTATTTTTGAATGGTTCTAAATTAGACTCCACAGAATTTACTGCAGACACTGGCAGCACAGTCGTTCTCAGTGAAGGTGCTGCAGCAGGAGATGTATTAGAATTTGTTTCTTATGTTGCACTCTCAATATCTACCACAGATACTACGGTCGTAAACGAAACGACAAATGCTACAAGGTATATTACCTTTACTGAAGCCACCTCTGGAAGCATTAGCACTGCAAGAATATCATCTTCAAATCTGACATTCAACCCAAGTACGGGAGCACTTACTGCTACTAGTGTTACTGGCAACCTAACAGGTAATGTGACTGGTAATGTCACTGGCAACTTAACAGGTAATGTAACTGGTGATGTAACTGGTGATTTGACTGGTGATGTTACTGGTAATGTGACTGGTAATGTGACTGGCAACTTAACAGGTAATGTGACTGGTACTGCTACAGCGGCAACGACAGCAACCAACATTACAGTTGCTGATGAATCATCAGATACAACTTGTTTCCCAATATTTACTACGACTGCAACTGGAGATCAGGCACTAAAAACAGATTCTAGTGCCTTGACATATAACGCTTCTAATGGTACGCTATATGCTACTAAGTTCTCCGGTGATGGATCTGCACTTACTGGCATTAATGCTACAGACATCACACTAGATGCAATGCTATTTGGGGGTGTATAATATAAATAAAAATAAATTATAAGATTCCACGATGGGAAAAACAAGAGAGAATGGAGAATTAGCATCTAGTGGACTGATGACAGCAGACACTGCCGCTAGTGCAGTAAAAGTTGGGACTAATATTATCTTCAATGCTACTTCTGGAATTGTCACTGCAACTTCATTTGCTGGTGATGGATCTAACTTAACCGGAGTTGTCACCACTGACAATGTATTAGATAGTATGCTTTTTAATTAATAAATAAATAGAAAAAGGAATTTGCAAATACTATGGCATTAAGAAGAGGTAATTTAGGATTTCCTGTGGCAGTATCTGCTGGTAGCACGGTGGGTATCGTTACTGTTGCTAGTAATCTTAAAGTATATGTTAAGTCTATCGCTATCCATAATGCAAATGTTGGAACAGCAAATACCGATTTAACTCAAACAGTCCAAGTTCATGTAGTTCCCAACAGTGGTGGAAGTGCTGGTACTGCTAGTGCAGGTAATAGAATCTTTAGAGGGGCACTGGAACCCGACGATACATTTTTGTTTGAACCAAATTATCCTATCACATTGGAATCGACTGGTGATAGTATAGTAGTGTTTAACGAAGGTACATATAACGGTGGTGTAGCAACAAACGATGTAGTTGTTATGGTTATTGGTGACAAAGAAGGATCTTGATCTTAGGAGTTAAAAATTATGAGCCCTTTTAAAAGTACAAAATTAGGAATTCTTAGCAATTCTGTAAAATATATTCTTGATAGAGATGATAGAGTTGGTGCCGCAATAACAACAACATCAACAAATCATGTTTGGAGTTATGGTGACTATAATTATATTTGTTTTCTTTCTCCGGGAACATTTACTGTTCAGAGATCTGGAAAGGTTGATTACTGCTTAGTCGGCGGCGGTGGCGGTGGCGGAGGCGGATTTGTTGGACCACCATATACTGGAGCTGAAGGTGGTGGCGGCGGCGGTGGCGCTGGTGGTGTTATTCATAACTATAATTATGATACTGCTGAAGGATCATACACTGTTGTAATTGGTGGAGGTGGTGCTGGTGGTAATGGACAAAGTTCAGGCGATGGGGCCGGAGAATATGGAACGCCAACAACTATAACAGGACCAGGAATAACACCGACCGAATATTTCACTGCTTATGGTGGAGGCGGTGGAGCTAGTGCTGATTTTATTTCACCATATGCTAGTGGCGATGTCTTAAGTGTATATGGTGCGTCTGGTGGTGGTGTAAAAATCGCAACCATCGGTAATGGAAATGTGGTATCAAATCCCCCATCTTGGCCTACAGTTATTCCACTAGCTCCATATAGACCTGATGGAATACCACAAGGATCTACTGGTGGTGTTGGTCTTGATGGAGATTCAGGAGGCGGCGGAGGCGGAGCGTCAGAAGTGGGCGGGGACTCCCCATTGCCGAATATTGGCGGTTTTGGCGGAAATGGTAAACGTATTTTTGCCGGAGATGCTGGACTTGAACCTGCAAATACTCCAGCACCACTTGTAATTGGACAAGCAGCTGATCCAGACTTGTCGTTACTTCCTGGACGTTATGTTGGCGGCGGTGGCGGTGGCGGTGGCGGTGGTCCATATACCGTTAATAGACCTGCAGGTGGAGGTGGAATGCAAGGACCAGGATATATTGTATCCCAGCTTAATGGAATTACTAATACTGGTAGTGGTGGTGCTGGTGGAGCGGAGGTTATGCCGCCTGGAGGACCAAAAACTGGAGGTGCTGGTGCAAGTGGAATAGTAATTATAAGATACAAACGTATAGTAGATGGAGGTTGATTATGTCGCCTTTTAGAAGTTTAAAGAATAACATTACAAATTCATTTTCTTCTGTTCGTGCTGTTGAGGGACTAGAACCTGCAAATGACCTTAGAATTGGCGATACTAATGCACATGAAACATGGACATATGCTGGAAGAAGGTATTATGCATTTACCGAATCTGGTTATTTTGATGTAACAGTATCTGGTAAAGCTGATATTGCAATTATTGGTGGTGGTGGTAGTGGTGGTAGTGGAAGAAATAACTTTGCATGTGGAGGCGGTGGAGGTGCTGGCGCATTTGTTGAGTATTATGATGTTACTCTTCCCACTGGAAATTATTTTGTTATTATTGGTAATGGTGGTGTAGGGAGAGTTCCAGGATTATCAAATTATTCTACAAATGGAAGTGCTTCAAAATTAACAGGTCCTCCTACGTTTTCTGGTCCTACACCTTCTCACCACCCAGCAGCAAATATAATACAAGCGCCTGGTGGTGGTTCTGGAGGAACATCTCAAGTATCTCCGTCGCCATATTTTAATGTTGCCGGATCAAATGGTGGATCTGGTGGTGGATCTGTTGCTGCTGGTGTTAATTTTGGTTCGGGTGAATATGAAAAAGGGTGGGGACATCCTGGTTCTAATGGACCTGGAGGATCGGCTGGAGCAACTGGTGCAGGAGGAGGTGGAGGAGCTGGAGGAACCACCGGACATGATGCTTACTACGTTCCCAACGGAGTTCCGAGTACCAATAGTAATCCACCAATCAATGCAAATAACTATATGAATGCAGACGATGATTATGGTTTTGTTGGTGGTGGTGGAAAGTATATGTTTGGTGGTGATGCAGGAATACCTACTAACTATGGAACTCCAGGTCCAAACCCTGGTAGGTATTTTGCAGGAGGTGGAGATGGTGCGACTGATCAAACTACCCCGACTTCGGGAGTCTCAGCTCCTGGTGGTGGAGCACACGAGCTTAGTCCTACCAATAGTCACGATGGGTTAAAGAATACTGGTGGTGGAGGCGGCGGATCTTATCATGATACTTCAGGACCTCAGAGTTTTAAAGCAGGTGATGGTGGTAGTGGAATTATGATTATGAGATTTGAGTACCATTGACGATTCTTTATATCTGATATATAATTTGTGAGTATATCAATGGAGAATTGATTTGGCGTTTCAAAGTATTTGGTATTTCAGTGATTTGCCGAGTGAAGTTGTAGATATTATTGAAAAAGATCTGACTAATACTTTTCAAGAAAAAATGGGAGACTCCAAATTATATGGAGATGCTCTCAACAAAGATAAAAGAAATTCAAAGAATGCCTGGGTTCCAACTTCTCACTGGACAGCAGGACTTGTTTGGCATTATGTTCAAAGAGCAAATCGTGAGAACTTCCTTTACGACATCCGTAATGTTGATGGGGAGAATATGCAATTCACACAATATGGTGTGGGAGAATTTTATGGGTGGCACAATGATGCAGGACTTCCTTCGCACTATAAACCAGTAAGTGTTGGTAATCATGGTCAAGGAAGGCAGCATGATTTTGTAAATGAGAATATTGAATTAGTACGCAAACTCTCATTCATTGTTCAACTTTCTGATGCTGATGAATATGAAGGTGGTAATGTCCAACTTTTGTCGGAGGACGGAAAACCTTATTTCATTCCCAGAAAAAAAGGAACTGTAATTGTATTTGATTCTAGGACATCTCACAGAGTTTTGAAAGTAACAAAAGGACTTCGTAAATCTTTAGTTGGTTGGGTTGTGGGTCCAAGATGGAAGTAATATCTATTCCTAATTTTTATCATGTAAACCCCCTACAAAGAATAAAAATTAACCATATTCTAGAACATAATTACAAAAAAAATTATAATGAACGGATGGCGTTCAACTATAAGATTGATTCTAATGATAAATTTTTTGTAAATTTGTACGATCAATTTTTGGAATCTTGTAAATCAATCTTTCTTGATTTTGAATTGTCTCCAACAAACAGTAGGTCTTGTTGGTGCTATAGGAGCAGGGGAAGTGATTATAAGTCTTTCTTTCATAATCATGCAACAACCTCTACTATAAATGCAGTTTATTATTATCAAGTAGAACAAGGAGATAGTATTACCTTTTTAATGGGTAACGAACAAAAAACACATCATGTTTCTAAAAACGAACTGGTAATTTTTCCAAACTATATGGTTCATAAACCAGATAAACCTGTTGGAAAAAAACGCAGATACTCTATAAACATGGAGATAAAGACAGACGGACCAGTATACATAAAATCATAAAGTGAGGTAAATTATGGCAGAACAAATGACTCCTGAGTTGATAAAAGAACATGAGAAATTGAACTCAGGAACATCTAAAACAAACAATGAACAGTTTGATAGAGATGGATATTTGGTTGTAAAAAATCTTTGGAATCCTGAAGAATTATATCGACCTGTACCAGAGTTAAGAGGCCAAGCTAATTACTGGGGGAAGCGTGAAGATCAATTTAATTACACTCCGTTAGAAAATCAAGTTGAAGGTTCATTTTCTTGTTATTGGCATCCACAGTATCGTTCTATTCACTCTGGCATTCGTTTAAAACTAGAAAAAATTATTGGTAGTCAATTGTATAATACCTATTATTATGATAGGTTTTATTTCTCTGGACAAGCATTGTCACCTCATTGTGATAGACCCTCCTGTGAGATTTCTGTGACAGTTCATATCAGTACAAATCTTAGCAACCCATGGCCTGTCTGTATTAAAACGCCAGATACAAAAGAAAAGATTGGTGAAGACCGGTCTGTTATTTTAAACGCTGGTGATGGTATGTTATACAAAGGATGTGAGAGACCACATTGGAGAGATCCTATGCCTGATGAATATAATAAAACATGGTATGGTAAAAAAATAAAACGTGATGATCTTTATTATCATCAAATATTTTTTCATTATGTTCTTGCTAATGGAATTAGATCGCATCATGCAAATGATATGTCATCTTGATATTTTTTCCAATAAATCATGGTTTGGTATTTTGTCAAACCTTGTGCTATACTACATATAGAAAAAAAAAACTGAAACATGAATTTTGCCGTATATTCAAAAGACAACTGCCCTTATTGCTATAAGATTAAGCAGGTATTAGAGTTGACAAACAGTAATTATGTGGTCTATAATCTTGGTGAACATTTTACCAAGGAAGAATTCTATACCGAATTTGGGAAAGGTTCTACATTCCCACAAGTAATGTGTGACGACAAAAAATTGGGAGGTTCTGTTGACACAATCAAATTCCTCAAAGAACAACAAGTCATCAAGTCCTAACATAAATAAATCAGACATCCACAGAAATCGTGGTATTGAGTTTCTACTTAATGGAGGTAAAAGAGAGCAAACCTACCCATTTCACATCATCTTCGAAAAGATGGTTTGCTTTCTAAACAGGGAAGTTACCATCTATTTCGAGTTTTCCTTTAAGTCAAGGAAAAGAAAGACAATTTCCCGGAGAAAGAAAAATGTTAGCAGTTAGTCTAGTCTTTGGTTCATTTCTGACCATTTTGTTTCTTGTAGTGGGACTTGTGATTGGGTGGACTGCTAGAGAATACATGATGAACTATCGGGAAGTACCAAGACCTCACCCCGAAATGTTTGATAACCAAGGAAACTTGATTCCAGATGAGGTAATTGCATTTAACTTTGATAACTATCATGACTACGAAATCAACGACGAAGAAGACGACGAGTAAACCAAAGACAACCCAAAGTCTAGATCTTCCAAATAATCCTCTCATTTTTGAGATTTTAGATCTCATATCTAGACAAAGATCCAAAGCAAAAAAAGTAGAGGTTCTTCAGAAATACAATCATGATGCTCTTCGCATGTTGTTGATCTGGAACTTTGATGAATCTGTTATTTCTGCACTTCCAGAAGGAGCAGTTCCTTACTCTGGATATGCAGAACAGAATACTTATAGCGGAACTCTTTCTACCAGGATTACGGAAGAGGTTCGTAGAATGTATGAGGTAGGCTCTTTCTCAATGGGAGCATCTGATACTGATGGTAAGACCACTCTTCGCAGAGAGTGTAAGCACTTCTATCATTTCATCAGGGGTGGCAATAATGGTCTGACTTCTATTCGTAGAGAAACCATGTTCATCAATCTTCTGGAGGGTCTTCATCCTCTTGAAGCAGAGATTCTTTGTCTCGTGAAAGACAAAAAACTTTCTGATAAGTACAACATTACGAAAGATCTTGTTTCTGAGGCATTCCCACAGATTGTCTGGGGGAATCGTTCTTGATATGGGTAAGGGTATTAATATCATAAGTCCAAACTGTGATCCCTCAGCAGCAAAAGATTCTTCTCTCCCACGAGATTCGTATCTTGTTACCTATGGAGATAATAGTGAACAAAAGTATGATATAGTTCAAGGACTTCAATCAGATATCTTTGATCATTATTGGGACAAGTATCGTGATGTGAGAGGAATCAAATGGACTGATGGGAAAGTGAATCCTAAGATGTGGGGTTATGTTCCAAACGAAAAGAAGAAAAAGAAATGAATGAGGAAAATCTTAGAGATCAAATAAATCAACTGATTCGTAATGAGATCCAAGAGAACATTAATGAGTTCGTTGATATGAAAGATGAAGAAAAAAAATCTGGACTGGGATTCGTTGGTTCGGATGACAATAAAGACCTCACTGTAAGAATTCCTAATAAAGAAATTGATAAGATCATCAAGGAGTATAAGAAGATAAAAAAATATCACAAGTCATCTTTGTTTGAGATTAAGAAGCTAAACCAAAATTGACTTTTGTTTCCCGGAATCGTCGGAAAAAACTCCGGCAAAATTTTGGGTCTGTAAGGTCGATTGACTAAATATCAATAACGGGGTATAATACCCTTACGTTCATCCCATGATTTTACCTCTCCTACTGGCACTTGCCCAACCAGAACCAAAAATGCTTCTCACTTGTGAGCAGTTTGAGTGGTTATCTGAAAGGACAATGAGAACTGAATCTCTTTCTGTATGGAAGAAGATTGAGTTTATTGCCAGATTTGCAGACGGGACTGATCCTGCCTGTTTCCCAGAGGTAGAAGAATAGGACGCAAGTAGGACGACGCGGAACGGATCGTTCATTCGCTATTCGCGAATAGCGAATAGCGA
>Ga0255751_10005512_pt1 | contig 11264 bp, 6 predicted proteins | sample 071ome_20_FD_179951 | JGI IMG/M metagenome (GOLD analysis project Ga0255751, IMG submission 179951) | Coastal salt marsh microbial communities from the Groves Creek Marsh, Skidaway Island, Georgia - 071412BT metaG (version 2) | ecosystem: Environmental > Aquatic > Marine > Intertidal zone > Salt...
AAGCTAGGCGAAAATCTTTCAAGGCTCGTCATGCTAAGAATATTTCTAAAGGTAAAATGTCAGCGGCTTACTGGGCTGATAAGGTCAAGTGGTGATATAAATGGCTAAAAGAAAAAAATATCAGATCGGCGGCAGGACTGACGAATTTTACTACGGTGAAGAAACTGAAGGTAAGGATATTGGTATTGATCCCGATCTTGATCTTAATATTGGTAATGCAGATGATGTGACATTTGGTAATATAACTCCTCCTCCCCCTCCTCCTCCGGGTGGCGGTAGTCCTGATCTTACTGATCAAGTTTTGGAGTTTGCAGGAAAAGAAGGAGCATCCAATTTAGATGTTGCTAATTACATAACCCAAATTGGAGCAGATGTAAATGCAGTAGCAGATGCTATGGGTATTGATAGAGACAGAGCTAACACAGTATTTAATGCTCTTTCAGATGATAAAACCGCTGACTTTATTAGATACCAAGAACAAAATCCTAATGCTACAAATCAGCAGTTGGCCCAGTTTGTAAAAGACACGGGTGCTGATATAGGCTTAGTAGCTGATGCCCTTGAGATTGATAGGGATGTAGGTCTTCAGATGTACAGGGACGCTTTAGGTTCTGCGGGAGAAACAGAAAAAGTAGCAGAAACTCCTGTCACAGGAATTACTTCAGAAACTCCGGGTACATACCGCGCTCCTACTGTTGATGTAGCAGATTATGTACAAACTCCTGAAGTAACTAAAGTAGATGTAGGGGCTGGAATAACTCCTCAAAGTGCTATACAGCAGCTTAATAAATTTGTTGATATACCTCCTCCTCCTAATGTTACAGCTACTCAAATACAAGCAGCTACTGCCAATGTTGCAAATGCAATAACTCAAAATCAAATAGATGCTGCACAATACGAAGCAGCTTTAGCAGAAGAGCTAAACAGAACTGTACCGGCTATAGGAACTCAACGACCTCCTATTACTATAGAAGAAATTAGAGATATATCTTCTAGAGCGCAAGCCGCTACAATGGATCCAAGAAAGGTTGCGCTTGGATTAGCGCGTCCTACTGACTTTACTATTAGTCCAGATGCTTTTGTGCCGGGAGTTACCGCAGCAGACATTAGAGTTGCACAAACTCCTGAGATTGAAGCGCAGCAACGAGAAGCTATTACAGGAACTGCTGGATCTGGCGTACAAGCTCAAATATTAGAGACTGTTAACTATCAAGCTGCTCAGACTAGAGCTATCAAAGGCACAGCCGCTAAAGGTGCTGCTGCCTCAATGGTTGCTGAAGTAGGTGAGATACCTGATGCTGTTGCTTCTGCTATTGTTGAAGATCCCGCAAGTGTTGAAGCGATTGTAGATACACAGCCTGTAGAGTTACAAGCTGCTGTTGCTGCTTTACCAGAAGAGGCTCTTGTATCTTCACAATTAGAAGCATTACTAGGTGGTTTAGAAGATGGAGAAATACCCGCATGGGCTAAACCTGCCGTAGATATGGTTGAGCAGCAGTTAGCGCAAAGAGGCATGGAAGTTTCTACAGTAGCTAGAGATGCTTTGTTTAATGCTATTATTCAAACATCTTTACCTATAGCTGAATCTAATGCCCAAGCACTACAGCAACGTGCAGCTCAGAACCTGTCTAACGAACAACAAGCAGCTCTTCAGCAACAGTCTTCTCAAATGCAGCTAAGACTACAGAACCTTGCAAACCAGCAGACCGCTGCAAGCCAAACAGCTCAGATGGCACAGAGCATGGCACAGCTTCAAAGCCAGTTCCGTCAAGATGCTGCTTTGTTATCAGCACAGCAAGCACAGCAGATTCGTACACAGAACTTGGCAAACCGTCAAAGATCTGCTGAGTTAAATGCACAGAACCAACAAGCTGCAAATGCTCAGAATCTGGCTAACGAACAACAGATGGAGCTTGCTAATCTTGAGGCTATGAATCTCACAGAGCGTGAGAACATGACAGCCGAGAATCAAGCAAGGCTTGCAGAGTTTCAAGTTGCAGCGGACTTCATATCTAAGAATGCAGCGTTTAAGCAACAGATGGAACTAGCAAACCTAGATGCTGATCAGCAAGTAAGGCTTGCAAATCTTACAGCACTAAACAATGCTAGTTCAGACAACTTAAATGCTGCTCAACAAACAGAGCTTGCCAACCTGAATGCAAGGATGCAAACTAATCTGGCACAGGCTCAGATAGCTCAGTCAATGGGTGTTGCCCAGCTAAACGCTGACCAGCAAAGAGCTGTTGAAAACGCTAGGATGGTAGCTAATATTGATCTGACTAAGTTCAATGCAGATCAGCAGGTGCAACTAGCAAACAGCCAGTTTATGCAGACTGTTACGTTAACAGACTTTAATGCTAGACAGCAAGCAGCTATGCAGAATGCTACAGCTTTAGCGTCTTTGGATCTTGCTACTGTTGATCAGCGAACTAGAGTGGCTATAGAGAATGCAAACAACTTTTTACAAATAGATATAGCTAATCTATCTAATGCACAGCAGGCTGTTGTTTTAGATCAGCAGATGGCACAACAAAGATTGTTGTCTGATCAATCAGCACAAAACGCAGCGGCTCAGTTTAACGCTGCAACAGAAGCTCAGATTAATCAGTTCAATGCTAATCTGGCAGTGCAAATAGAACAGTTCAATGCTTCTCAGCTAAATGCTATGGCACAGTTCAATGTGACTGAACAAAACAGAGTAGCTGCTATCAACGCAGGAAACGAGATAGATGTTCAGAAGTTTAATAATCAACTTACTTCACAGCTTGAGCAGTTTAATGCACAGATGGATCAGCAAAGAGAAATGTGGAATGCTCAGAATGCACAAGCTATAGAGCAGTCTAATATTGAATGGCGTAGACAGGCTAATACTATTAACACTGCCGCAGAGAATGCAGCTAACGCTACAGCGGCTCAACAAGCATATAACTTGTCAACACAAGAGCTTGCTAACGTATGGCAGCAACTGCGTGATGATGCTGCATATGCCCGAACAGCTTATGAGAATGATCAACAACGTAAGACTACCCTGTACGCTACGGCATTAGCTAATGATCCGGGTGCAGCAGGAGACGCTAACTATATAGACAAATTAGTTGGTGTTGCAGATAAAATTATAGCCAAAGACTAAAGGTATCTAAAGATGGGATTTTTCAGTAAAGTCTTTAAAGGCGTTAAAAAAGTCTTTAAGAAAATTGGAAAAGGTATAAAGAAAGTTTCTACTAAAGTTGGCAAGTTTATGGACAAGATTGGAGTTGTTGGTCAGATTGCTATGGCCTTTATTCTTCCGGGTATTGGTAGCGCATTAGCCAGTACGATAGGAGGGATGGGGACATGGGCAGCAGCAGCTATAGCCAATCCTGCTACAAGTGCTTTGGTAAAAGGTGTTGCTCATGTTGTTAATGGAGCTGCTAAGTTTGCAGCCGGAGCAGGCAGAGTTTTTAGCACTGTGACTAGTGGAGTTAAAAACTTTGTAGGTGAAGTAGGTAAAACACTATTAAATAAGATTCCGGGTATCAGTGTTGAAGGGGCTGCTTCCAATATTTTTGGTCAGGGTGGAGCTTTAGATACCGCTTGGAAAGCCACTGGAGAAACTTGGGATACTACAATAGGTAGTTCTAAGTGGTGGGATACTTATGCAAGAACTCCTGAAAATGTTCCTGCTGGGTTTACTGGCCCTAGACAACCTGAAGACTTTGTTTCTACTCAAGAAGAATATGATCAGTTCTGGAATCGTGTATCTTCAGATATGGAAAGCCAAGCTGTTACATCCCCCGAAAGTTTATTAAAGCCTGAAGTTCCTTTGGCTCCAGAAGCTACTGTAACTGGAGAGGTGGCTGATGTTGGTAAGGATTATCTTGTTACAGAGCGAAGTTTAGCGGCGGCTGGTACAGAGGCAGTAAAAGCGGTTGGGCAAAGCCTTATGGCTCCAGAGCAAGAAGAAGAAATGCCTTATTATGGTCAGGTTATAGAAGCCCAAAATCTTTATGGTGTTACTACTGGAGCTGCGCCAGCTATGGCTCAAATGCCTGAAACGGGATATGGATTACCTATGATTCAATATGATTCACTCTATAGGCCCACAAGTACTTGGGCTAAGAAAATGGGAGCATTTGGATAATGGATCAAGCTTACGTAGATCAAATAACAAAAGCCGGAAGATCTATTCCGGGCCAATCACTTACTAACGATCCAGAGCAGCGTTATGAGTTTGAAAAAGCTCCTGAAATAACAAACCTGAGAGATGGTATTGAATACTTCTTTACTAAAATAGTTGATGAAGAAGTTTATCCAGAAGTCATGGAGCTTGTTATAGAAGGCGTTCCAGTGATGGAAATAGTTCAAACTATTCTGTTTTCTGGGTTTGACAAGGGTGTGTGGAACCCTGATCTTATGCTGCTGTTAGCCGAACCTGCTACTTATATAATTATGGCTTTAGCTGAAAGAGCTGGTATAGATTATATTATATATGCTGAAGAAGAAGATGAAGAAGAAGCAGAAAACTTAGCAACAGGTGCTAGTGTAAACATGGCTGAGTATATGAAAGCTAAGTACAAAGATATTCCAAAGGGAGCTATCCCTGAAGAAATACAAGAGCGTATAGAAGAAATTCCTGTAGAGAGCTTGATGGCTCCTCAAGAAAAAAGTTTGTTAGAGGGATAAAAAATGTCTATTAAATCAACCTTTCAGGAACTTCAATCTGGCCGTATCAAAAGATACGAAGATCTAGCAAAAAGACAAGCCAGAGAAAAAGTGGCGGCGACCTTTGCGAACGTAGGAGGCGCAGTTCTAGGTAGTGTTATTAATGATGCTTTGCGTAATACTACTCAAAATTTTATAAACTCTGCTCCTGTCATGAATGAAAGGATTCAGTTTAAGCTTGCTACTAAGAACGCTAACAGGATTAACAACATTCAAAATGCTATAGATCAATCTGGTAAAACTACTCAACAGTATTTCTTTGATACTCACAGAGAAAGCTTTGAAGAGCAAGCTAAGAATGCCCTAGCAGAAAGAGAAGGGGAGGCTGGTTGGCGACAGATTGCTACTAATCCTGATGTTTATGATTCTTTGTTAGATCAAGAAATGAAAAAGCTTTCAGAAGCTATGGCAGCTAATCATAACGAAGCTTTCGGAATGGTTTCAAGGCTAGGAACTCAAGAAGAGTTTGATGCTACTGTGGCGTTGGCTACAAGAAATGCAAAGCCTTCTAATGTGGCTTCTCTTATAGGTAGACAGGTAAGTAATATGTTTACAGGTAAGAGTAGTGCAGATTATGACGCAGAAGCTTTAGCAGCTATTCAAAACAGTCAATTTTCTGGCAACGCTAAAGCTTTGAATGCTTTTATGGAAGAGTATGAGCGTAAAGGTAATATAGTATCTGCTTATAATTATGCTGATTTTGTAGCAGGTCTCAAAGAACCTGAAGACAGAGTAAAAGAAGATACCGAAGACAAAATATTTACAGTTGGTAGCGGAAGATATGTATCTATATTCAAACAAACAACGAAAACAACAACAGATAGATTTACTGGTGAAACTAAAACTGTAACTAATCGCCCACAAGAAATGTGGAACTCAGCTACAGATGATCCTCAAATAGCAGCTCAGTTGTTACAAGATGCAATGGTTGAATACTTTAATTACGCAGAGCAAAGCAGATTGTATTTTACAGGTGATGGTAAAAATGAATTTGCTAAAAGAGTGTTGGCAGAGTTTGATAGGATAGGTGATTATAGTAATCCGGGCCAATACGAGCGTGAAGGTGAAATATTTTCAGAACTAGCTCAAGATATTAACTATGTGCCTAATGAAAGACTATCGGAAGAACTAAGTGCTACGGCTGATGTAGTTCTTACCGAAGCTTTGGGATTACAAGCTTTAACAACTCAATTGCAAATGGGCGAAATTAGTAGAGAGGAATATGAGCGTAGAATGAAAGTAATTATTTCGGAAGTTCCTTTCTTATTTGATGCTATAAGATCAACTCGTGTTCAATCCTATGAGGATTTGTAGTAATGCCAAGATCAGTCACCTTATCTAACGGTAAAGTCATTGTTAATGTCCCTGACGATGTTACCGATGAAGAAGTTGAGGCTAAAGTTGCTAGACAAAAAGAGGCTTTAGTTGAAGCTGAACCAGAAGAACCTACACCAGAACCTATGCCGGAGCCTGAAGAAGAAACAAGTGGGGTAGGGTTTGATTTTCGTAGAGTCTTAGCACGTACTCAAGCTAGTTTAATGAGTACAGGTGTTGATGTTATATCTGGACTGTTGCCTAGTGAAGAGCGTGAAGTAATTCAAAGAATGTCGGGCGATATTGGCACAGCTTTAGCCACCCAAGCAGCCCCAGAGCTTGTAGATCCTGAAACAGGAAGAGTATCGGAAACTGAAACTTTAACTGGAAAAATTGCAGAAATAGCACCTTATATTGCTGTAGGTTCAAGAATACAAGGAGCTAAAGCTATGCAGCAAGCTCCTCGTTTTGTACAAAGCCTGATGGCAGGTGTGGCTACAGATCAGCTACTAGCAGACGAAGACGAAAATATATTCAACTTTATTGAAGACACATTTAGCGAAACGGCTGTAGCAGATGTGGCAGCTTTTTTGGCTACAGATGAAGATGACACAGAAGTTGAAAAGCGTTTAAAATTAATAGGAGAAGGGCTTGGCCTTGGTGTTATTTCAGACCTTGTTATTGCAGGTGGTGGAAGTGCTATAGATCTAGCAAGAACAGCTCGTCAAAAGTTTAATAAAAACTACAGAAATCTTAACCCTGAAGAGCAGGGAGAAGTATTTGTAGACTACCTTAAAGAATCCAGAGAACGGGCAGGGCTGAGAAATCGTGAAGACAGAGTAGAGTTAAACGAAACACCCGAAGGCGCGGCTCAGGTACAGCAACAGAAAAGTAGCCGTTTAAATAGAATATTTAGACAGCTTTTTACAAGCAGAGGTTATTTTACTAACAACGCTAAAAGCGCGTTTGACAATGCTCAGTATGCTCAAAGAGCTGCGGTTAGTAGAGCAGAGCATATTGCTACTCGTCTTACTAAAGCTATGAACGAAATGGTAGAGTCTTCTGATTCTAATATATCTGAACGGGTTCAAGAAGCTTTAACGTCTACAAAACTTGCAGATTTATCCAAGTCTGATCGCAAGCTTGCGTTGATGGATATACAAGAAGAATTTGGCTTTAGTCCTGAAGTAGCTGAAGAAGTCTTAAATGCAAGAGAACTCATTGACCAATTCTCTAGAGACATAACTGGTAGTTCTAATATACCTTTAGAATTAAAGGAAATTATAGCCGAAAACATGGGGTCTTATATGAGAAGATCTTATCGTTTATTTGAAGATACAGGTTATAAACCATCTAAAGATGTTGTAGATGATGCTAGAGAATATCTAGTTAATCTGAAAATGAGTGCAGATGAAACTCTTACTGAGGAAGAAGCATACAAACAAGCAGAAGTAACTATAGCCCAAATTCTAGATCGGGGAGGAGCTGTTGATAGATCTGCTGCGGGTGAATATTACGCAAATGCCAAAAGAATTAATAAAGAAATTCTGAAAGGAAAAGAAGAGATATCTCCAGAAATTAGAGCATTAATGGGAGAAATTGAAAATCCTGCTGATAATATTGTGCTTGCAGTAAGTAAAATGGCTAAGTTTGCAGAAACAAGTAAGTTCTATTCTACTTTAGATAGGTTAGGACAACAGGGAAACTATATCTTTACGGAAGATAATGTACCTATAGATCTTGTAAAGAAAGAAAACATTATACAAGGAACTAATTCAAGTTTAGATGGTAAGTATACTACTCCTGAAATAATTAAAGCTATAAAGCAAAATGAATCTTTTATATCAGCTCCTGAAGCGCAGAATGCAGCCGCCAGAGCCTATAGAGAATTTTTAAGATTAAAGGGAACGTCACAAGCTTTAAAGACTGTATTTAGTGTAACTACACAGTTTAGAAATTTACTTGGTGGCTTACAGTTTGGCACAGCTAATGGGTTAAAACCATATGAATTTAGTGGAGCTGCGACCACTTTAAAAAATCAAATTTTAAAATCTGGTGATGCTACACTAGATGAGCTTTATGAGAAATATTTAAAGTTAGGGATTATAAACACTAATGTAAGAGTTGGTGAGTTTAGATCGTTGTTAGATACAAGCTATGATACTTATACAAATCCTGAAAACTTATTAAAGAAACTTAAATTAGATAAAGTAGCAAAGTATGGCGGCAAGCCTATTCAATTTGTAGAAGATCTATATGTTGCTACTGATGATCTTTTTAAAATAAGTGCTTATAACCAAGAGTTAGATACTCTTAAAAAGGCATTTCCAGATGAAAGTATAGATGTTCTTGAAGAAGAAGCTGCTCGCAAAATTAGGGATACTTTACCTAATTATGACCGAGTTCCAAAAGGCATAAAGTCTTTGAGAAATGCCCCGATTGGAAGCTTTGTAAGTTTTCCTGCTGAAGTTATTAGAACTTCAGGAAATATTATTAGAGAAGCTTCAAGAGAAATTACTTCAGGCAATAGCGTTTTACGTGCTAGAGGCTTAGATAGACTAGGTGGGTTTGCAGTAACCAACAGTGCTTGGTACGCTGCTGGTTCAGCTACAGCAAAACTTATTGGTCTGAATGAAGAAGACCAAAAAGCAGCGCAGACTCTTACAGAAACTCCTTGGTCAAAAGACTCGCCAAAAATATTTTTGAAAGCAGACGATAAAATATTTACATCCGATACCCAGTTTCTTGATAGCTACAGTGTTATAAAAGAACCTCTCATGGCGGCTTACCGCGAAATCAGAGATGGTAAACTTCAAGGAGAATCGCTAGATAAATATATAGCTGATGCTGGGTTAACGGCGGTAGGTACTTTAGTCAGACCTTACGTGGATCAAACTATTCTTACAAAATCTTTAACAGATGTTGGGTTTGCGATGGTAGGTTCTGGAAGAACGCCTGAAGGGAAAGCTCTTTTTACAGCTAATATGCCTACAGGCGAAAAGTGGCAAAATGGTATTTACCATATTCTTGAAAGCTTTAAGCCCGGAGCATATGAGCAAGTTTTTGAAAATTTAGCTGAAGCTGTTAAAGACGTTCCTAATGCTTATACTGGTAAATACAAATACGTTCCAGCAGAAATTGCAGCAATGCTGGGTGTAAGATTTACCGAACTAGATCCTGATAATATAATTAGATATGCTGTGTCTGATTATAGAAGGGGTCAGCAAGGATTAGAATCTATTACCCCTGACTATAGGACTAAAGGCGAAGAGCTAGTCGGAGACTATGTTAACAGAGAAAAGGCTCTGTACAGAAATGCTCAAGAATTTTCTAGAAAAATTGAAGCCTCTATAGATTTAATAGGAACAGGGGAAACTATAGAATATTTAAATAAGCATGGTTTAAGTAATAAGGAAATTGCACAGATTATTAGCGGTATGTATTTACCAAGAGAAATATCTATGGATTTGATTAAAGAATCCTATGAAAAGATAGATCTTAGTCCCGGTGAATCTATAGGAGAAGTATTGAGAAATACTTTCCGAAAATATTCAGAAATGATAGGTACTCGCCTACAGCAGCCAGAAGAAGATTCTGAGCTAAGACGCACCTTATTTAACATAGGAGGAGAGGTCTATGATGTGCCTCAGGCTCCTGTAGAACCTGATGAGCGCATAGATCGCATGACAGGACTGCCTTACAACTTACAGGCAGGCGGTGCGTTTATTGACGAAGAAGAGCGAGAAGGCTTTTCTGGTGGCGGTAGAGTTGTTGTCAAATTGTTAGCAGATGTTATACAAAACTATTCTAAAAGGAATGTTTCAGAGGATGCAGCACTCAGCGCAGCCGATAGAATAGTAAGTGCCATAGATCAAAATGCTGAGTTCATGCCTGAGTTGTCTACGGCTAATCCAAAGTATGTAGAATTTCTAGAAACTAATACTCGTGCTTTGTTGGATGAAAAGCATACTCCTATTCCAGAGGAGATTACAGCTCAAGCCGGAGAAGGTGGTCAAGAATTTTCTAGACTCAGAGGCTACACAGACGAAGAGTTTGAAGTATTTAGCAGATCTAATCAAATAGCTGATGAGCTTAAAGAAGAAACAGGTGTAGATTTAATGGATGAAACCTACATGATCACAAATGAGCTAGACAATATCAGAGCTAGAGACATGGACTATGGTGAGCTAGACGAAGGTATGTCTGTGGAAAACCAAATAGCTGATATTGAATTAGAATATGCAGAGAGTCTTGAGGCAGCTAGATTTGGTGGAGACATAGAAGAATACGAAGCTATATTAAAAGAAAAGAATGATAGAATTAAGGCTCTAGATATTCCAGAAGATCAAATGCCTCCTCAGATTAGGCAGCCAAGAACTATAAGCTCAACCATTCCAGAGGTTAAAGAAGCTTATGAAAATCTACAGGCAGGCAAAATTACAACAGATGAATACGATAAGATAGTTAATAATACTGTTTATCCTTATGCCTCTCTTCCTCTTCCAGAAACAGAGCCATCTATTATTAGGGCATTAGGTAAAAAAGCAGAGAAACTAAACGCAGCGATAAAGAAAGGACTAAGAGTTGGTCTTAGACTAGACATTAATGCCTATAAAAACTATGACACTTGGGTTCCTACCATACATGATGATAAAGGAAAGGCTATTGGTTATCAATCAACGGCTTCTGTAAAGAATGTAGACTTTACAATGGCTAATGTAAAAGGAAAATTTACAGCAGAAGAAAAAGCACAAAGAGTAATGGAAGGCACTGATTCTAAAACTCCATTCGCTCAGATCATGGGGGACTATGTAGATAGGACAGAAGAAGAAAACTTCAGAGCCGCACAAGAAGCCTTTAATAGTGATGAATGGATACAGGTAGGTTTTGATCCTAGAAGGCATTCGTTCTTCTACGACAGGGTTACTGGACAACCCGTAGAGTTTGCAGATGAAGTAATACAGATAGGGCCGCTAGTATTAGCTAAGAACGCTAAATATGGGGACAGATCTAAATATAAATATAATGAAGGAGGTAAAGTACTAAAAGCGTTGTCATGAAAAAATTAATCTTGTTTAGCGTGTTATTAACTTCTTGCTCAACAGCAACCTATGACTTCCCTATAGAGTTTCCTAATAGGATGCCTCAGGGACTATTTGAAAACAATCTAAGAGACTGTAGGTCACAACCTCAATGCTCAACAGATCAACTATTTGATAGGTGGTAATATGAAAAAAGCTTTTCCTGTA
>Ga0255751_10005515_pt1 | contig 11260 bp, 31 predicted proteins | sample 071ome_20_FD_179951 | JGI IMG/M metagenome (GOLD analysis project Ga0255751, IMG submission 179951) | Coastal salt marsh microbial communities from the Groves Creek Marsh, Skidaway Island, Georgia - 071412BT metaG (version 2) | ecosystem: Environmental > Aquatic > Marine > Intertidal zone >...
ATCGAAAACCGTGTAACGGTCCAACTCTGCCGGGTCCATTTCGCCCACCTGATAGGAAGCCGCGCCCGCGTGAGTACCACCGTTGACCGCCGCGAAAATCAGCGTATCCGGGTGAAGGGCGTGACCCGCGAGCTTGCGGGAATCGCAAAGCTCGAAGATGCCCTGGCGAACTTCGAGAGTTGCACGGTCCACCTCATCGAGGAAAAGGACCACACCGTTGTCGCACGCAGTCGCAAACCAATCGGGAGGACAAAAGGACGTTACACCCTCATCCACAGTCGGCAAACCGAGGAGGTCACCTTCGGTCATTTGCGAAGCACGACGCTCCACAACCGGCATTCCGAGGGACGCGGCATACTGATAAACCACGGAGGACTTACCGATGCCGTGGCGACCACGGAGAAGGACAGGATGCCCCGCGTCAGTAACGAGGGGAAGGACGGTCAGAAGATTCTTGAAGTCGATTGCCATGTTTTCTTTCTTTTCTTTTCCAGTCAGTTGAGCACTATTGCTCTGTCCACTGTCTATATACTATCACACCAGGGGCTCGGAGTCAAGCCCCAAATTCATCTCTTTCTTTACTAACTATCTTCCACCGGAAGTTCCGGGTCAGACATTTCCGAAAGTTCGATCTCACCGTTGACATACCTACGAAGCTGATCACGCCGGAAATCACTAAAAGTAACAAACGTGTATTCCACAGCGCCACCGCTGCCCTTGAAATGCTCCTTTGTAATGTCCTTCACAGTAGCCATACTCGCCCAAGCAGAATCAAAATCCTTTACAGCAGGCGAAACGATTTCCCAGTTGATAGTTTCCCCGGCGTAATCGTTCCTATCATACTTTGTATCATCGCCATAGTAGTTCTTTCGCGCTACAAAGCGAGGAACAATACCGGGAATACAAGGCAAACCAACACCGACCTTGGAATAGTATCCACTTTCGCCCTCGCTTCCGATAGCCTGATAGAGCCCAACATCAATGTTGTTGGAAGACGACCAATCTGTTGCTGTTCCGATGCCTGCATGATGAATCATAAAAGCATTCGGCATCTTGTTCATTACCAATCCCATTGGAGGAACATAACCTTCCACGTCAGGATACAGCCAATTCTTGTTCTTTCGGTAAGCAATGTTCTTTGAACGAACCAGAGCACCGATACCAAGACCGACATCCTTTGCCCACTTTAGAACAGCCTTTCGCCACAAAATCAGATCGTCCTGAAACTGCACCTTGTGCTGCTTCATAGACTTGCAACCTGCGCGAGTGTGACCTTCTGTCTTACAGTAAGAGCAAGTCTTTGGCCTACTCTTGCGAGCCTGAATTGCCGCCCACTGACGACCGTGATAAGAGTTGGGATCTTCTTCCCACTTCTTCTTTAGTTCAGGGCAACCAGTTTTGTTGTGTCCCTTCGTGTAACAATGACCGCATCGAACGGTTCCAGAGTAACTCATTTTCTCTCCCGTGTTCGGGGTTTTCTCTCAACTTCTGACTTTATTCTACCAGCCTCGGAGGTGGCTGTCAACCTTTATTTCTCAAAACAAGGGGGGCAATCACTTTTCGGGGATTGCTGCCTAGACAACTTTCAACTTATTTTGCGCGCCCATTACCATCAAAGTAATAATATCCACGCGGGGATTCAGGATTGTCATTGAAGCCCTATTATAATAATATTCACCCCTATTTCTTTGTTACTTGCGCTTCTTTGCCTTCTTTAGATAACGTTCTTCCGTCCAAACCGGCTGCGCTTCTCCAATCACAAGAACCTGAACCGGCTTTGCTCCCTTTGCGTGGGAGCTAACCTTTGCTACATCACCATACTTGAGAACAACACAAGTCTTGCCCCGGTAACGCCACGGATCAGCATTTGCGCGGAAAACAGCAGCACCGCCAACAGCGAACTTCGGCTCCTCTTTCAAGTTGCGAATGACAGCAGACGCATACTTGTTTTCTACAATCTTGTTGTATTCCTTCATTGAAGGAATGCCCTTTACGCTACGCTCGCCTGCCTCGTTAATGGTGAGATACTTGCCCACAAGATTGCTGTAGTATCCGGTTCGGTAGTAATAGTGAAGAGCGATAAGGAACTTTTCTTCCTTCTCCTCGTTCCAATCCTTTGCGAAATCAGCGCGCGCCTTGATAGCCTCATCGGACCAGCGACCCTGAATCTGCTGAACAGTTGCTTCCTGCCTCTTGGAAAGAGTGTAACCCTTGTTCAACTGGTCTGTGATAGATTCAAGGAATCCATAATCCCAAGATTTCTCCTCCCCACAAACGAGGATTCGTCCCATAGTGTTGTTTACTTGCTCAAGCATCGTGGTTCCTTCGCTCATCGTGTATATATACTAGCACACCCGGCGGCGGCTGTCAAGCAGAAAACTCATTTGGGTAAAAGATGAGCATATGCTTTCGCTGTTCGTCATTGGCTCGCTTGAAGACTTCCAGGGCGGTTGTCTTTTCGTTGTTTAGGAACCAATGAGCCATGGCTCCGCTTACATGAATAGTGGCAGGACCATCTTCGCGGTGAAGATCGCCGTTTAGATACCACATCTTCATGCCGTTTGCATTCTCAACAGCAGGACCATCTTCGCGGTGAAGTTCACCGTTCAGAAACCACTGTTTGTTGCCGTCTGGAAAAGTCTTGCAAATAGGCGTGTCATTGCTCATCGTGCTTACAGCTTACCACAGACCGGCGCGGCTGTCAAGCAGAAAGTAGAGTTTGCAGATTAGTGATGTGCTTGCACTTTCTACGAAACTGAAACCCTGAACATTCACACTTCCAGTTATCACCTTGCTTTGTGACTTTGTAAGTGTTGCCTCTTGAGCCCTTTACTTCAATCACCTTTTCAGGTTCATCAGAGTAGTTGGAATCCCAATACTTGCGAGCTTCCGCACCCCAACAAAACAATTCTTTGGCATCTTCCAAAGTTGTATCGTCAGGAACTTCAATCCAAGTGCCACCAGAAACAGCATAATACTTCCCGTGCTGACCCTTAAAGATTGTTGGATGATAGAAGACAATGTGTCTTCCATCAGGCGTCAGTTTGCGGCGCATACTCGGAAGCCAATCGCTTGTAGGTTTCAGCCTGGAAAGAGTCAATGTTGAAGTATTCCTCATTGAGGGAATCCCAATAGATTCCAGCGGAGTTTAGCATTTCCTCAACTTCTTCTCCAAGCGAACCAGACAAACGCCTATCTTCCGTCAGACGCTCCAATGCCTTTTGTTCGAGATTCATAATATTGCCCAAAGTCATTTCATTCTCACTCATGTAAACGCTCATTGTTCCTATACTATAGCACAGAATCGTCAGTGTGTCAAAAGTGATCTTCTGGAATGCCGTCTTGCAGGGTGATAACATAATCCGTGATTGCGTTGTCGGCACGAAGAATGGTGCTAGTGGGAAGAGGAATCACGACATATCCTTCGCTTGGATGCGTCGTCAGGTCATAAATATGAACGTAATAATCTCCATACCAAATGCCGAGGTAACGATTTTTCTCTACCAGCACCAACTCTGCTTGTTCCACAGTCTCCAAGATTGCTTCTGCGGACCACTTCAAATTTGGAACATACATTACTCTCTCCTAATCCACTTTATTAGACTTTTTGATATTCTCTAACTTTTCAAGTGGCTGTAAGTTTTCTAATCCCCCAACACTTTTCAAAGTTGGGATGCTCCATACTGTCAGTAGTTTGTAGGGGCTTTTATTACCGCTTTTTTCGGATATTATCTTCGGTTTGTCGTCTTCCTGTATTTCCAAAGTTCTCGCCAATCTGACGAAACTTCATTCCGGTCATAGGCGTATTAGAACCTGAAAGGGCAGCAACTTTGCCACGGTTCATTCCAATGTTGTTGTTCCAAGCCTTGCGATACTTCTCACGATCCTCGTCAGTATCGAAAGCAAGGATAGTAACACCGCCCATCTTGCCGTCAGCCGAAGCACAACCAAGATACTTTACGGTCGTTTCTGTCCCCAAATCTTCAACACAATCGGCGCACTCGTTGATACGACCGCCGACCTTGCGCTTTCTTTGGGACTTTGGATTGAACTCGGTTTCGCAGTGAATACAGAACATCGAACCTCCAGTGTCTATATACTATCACACGACGAGAGGATTGTCAAGTCTTCTTCGTCAACCCAGCATTCAAAGCCATCAAAGAACTGAACCCAATAGGAAAGGATATAAGTGCGCTTGTATGTGTCCAAAATAATCGCTGCTTTGCCAGTCAAGCCCAAGGCACGTCCGAAACCGTCGAACTTTTCCTCTCTGACTCGCACCATATCACCGACTTTATACATTGGAATATACCTTCCGAATGTTCGCTGGTCTTACCGGTAGCATTCTTCCATTGAAGAACACTTTTACAGCGTAAATGGAGCCATCACTGTATTGATCTAAACGAACAACCACAGCAAGTTGCTCAAAAGGATCTCCGTTTTGTCGTATTTGAACGAGATCACCGACTTTCATTGGTTATTCCCACTTTTTGAGTGGTATGGAACTTCCGCATTTTACACAAGAATGTGCGGGAGCATTCCTGTGGTGCCCGCAAAACCTACAATACCAAATGGTTTTTGCTTTCTTCATCGTGCTTACATCCTATCACGGGGCTCGGCATCTGTCAAGGTTTTTTCTACAACGTTCATTGTTTGCCTATCATTTCTATTTCAAAGCGATCGACATAATATCTTCCGTATTTCGGATGATGTAGGAGATAATCCCACTTTGGGCCGACGCCTGTTGATTCTGGATCTTTCCAAACTGGCTCAACCTCAATGATTACAGCGAGATCACCTGTATCAACATCACGAACCAAATCACCAATCTTCATTCACTAATGATCTCCAACTTTTGCTGATACAGACAATCTTCAAGTTCTCCCCACTCAAAGGTGTTATCGGTCGCTGAAACAGCCCACCAAATATCAACTCCCCAATCATCCTCTCTTGTCACAAGACCAATATCATCAACATCTTGTGTGTTTCCAGAGGTATCGTCGCCCCACCAGCGAACCAACGAACCAACTTTTAGATTATGAGTTTTGAACATCGACACGACCGATTACCTCCATATCGCCGTCTCTAATGAAGAAAGATTTTAGATTAGTAACTGGTTCGGATGTAACAAAGGGAACTCCCATAACCCATTTAACTTCCGCGCTACATCCGTCAGGCGGAGGGGGAGGAGATATAGTTCTTATTACCATCCCAATCGGACGATCCTCTAAAATCTCGGGGTCGCGGAATCCAAGCAAATCTCCCACTTTATACATCAATCACCCATCGAAAGGATTTCAAAGTCATCCAAAGGTCGCCACATCGTAGGACCATCGCCCGCAAATCGGATATATTCTCCCTTTCCGTCGCACATATATGCCGTAACGATCTTCATAATCATTGTGACATCGCGCACAAGCGCACCAACCATAGGCTTACCACGGGTCATTTCGTCTCCCAACTAATCCCAAGAAAGTTCCAGATGTAAATGGCACAAGCGACACCAATGAGAAAGTGAAGCATTCTAACTCCTCACCAATTAATAGAAGTTACGGGATGAATTTCCCAAAAGCCATTGCCGCGAACTACAATATCGTCGTTATCTTCTCCGACCCTCACAAAGCGAACAAGGTCAGAGGACGAAACTTTATTTCCACCGTCGTCCGTGATGTTGTATTCATCACATTCCGCCTCAGAGATAAACTTTTCGATCGCGTCAACATCGGGATAACTTTCATACCACTTGATATTATCCCAGTGAAGAAGCCACGACTTATCGCCTCCATAGTTGCGATCAAACGTATCAGCACACCGAAACACCAATGCTTCCGCTTCCTTGTTCTTTGAAGTGGCGAGCATAAGAAAAGGGATTAGTTCCTTGCTGATAGCCAATACAACTTGCGAGCGATAGCCCATTTATTTATCCTCCGTGTATCTAATCGTTCATCGTGCTTACAGCTTACCACGCCGAGCACGGGTTGTCAAGCACTAATCTGAAATGCTGAAATCATAGACGGGGGTTGAAAGAACTGAAAGCGATTGTGACATTTCCCACGAATCTCGTTCGGGTGCTTTATCATCTTCCCACTGAACACACATTTGCTGAAAGTCAGACCCCATACTATAAACTGAATCAATTACGGTTCCGATGGAACCCGTGCTAAAATGCTGAACTCTATCTCCGATATCCATTTTGCCTCCTATTGATAAACTTTTCATAACTAAGCGCCGCATACACAAAAGCCGCGAGAGATCCCACGGCTAAATCCTTGATTGTTTCTTTTGCGATGCGCTTTACTTTGGCTTTAGTATCTTGATTTGATTTATTGTTTGCCGACACACAAACTTACCTTTCCCTCTGTGGCTGTTATTCCACGTCCAGCGATCAACATGACCGGGCTTTTCAAACCAATGAACCATATAACACTTTTCATCTAGGTCATACGAGTGAGGCCACTGACCCACCGATAGAATAATACCCATTCCCTTTTCATACTTTGTGTTCCGCGAGCAAACCAATGCGCCGGGAACATAAATCTTCTTAGCCATCTTCTCTCTTTTCTGCCGGTTCTACATGTCTCCATGCATCCGGCCACATCCAAAGCGTCTGTCCGTCAATTAGAACTTGTCTGACCCTCCGATACTCGCCATAATAAGTTTTTTGTGGAACTTCCTTTTCCCCGAGATAAATCATCAAAGGATCTACCGTATTCGTGGTCCGAATACGGTCAAGCCAAAAGTGATTGTCATGATCACGAAGATGCCTAATGCCCATTGGCTTTTTGAACCGCAGAAGCATTCCAGGCTTTAGTTCAGAGACTTTCATTCGCTGCTTTGTTCTCCCACTGTAACTATACTACCACAGGGGGCAGGAGCTTGTCAAGTGGAAAACTCATTTGGGTAAAAGCAAAGCATATGCTTTCGCTGTTCGTCATTGGCTTGTTTGAAGACTTCCAGGGCGGTTGTTCTTTCGTTGTTTAGGGACCATTCTTTGTCGCCGTTTGCACTTTCAATAGCAGGACCATCTTCGCGGTGAAGTTTGCCGTTTAGGTACCATGCTTTGCCGCCGTTTACCCTTTCAACAGCGGGACCATCTTCACGGTGAAGTTTGCCGTTTAGGGACCATTCTTTGTTGCCGTTTGAATAAGTCGTACAAGTAGGTCTGTTATCGCTCATCGTGCTTACAGCTTATCACAGGGGCAGGCGCCTGTCAAGTAGAAAACTCATTTGGGTAAAAGCAAAGCATATGCTTTCGTTGTTCGTCATTGGCTTGCTTGAATACTTCCAGGGCGGTTGTTATTTCGTTGTTTAGCAACCATGCTTTGTTGCCGTTTGCACATTCAACAGCAGGACCATCTTCACGATGTCTTTTCCCATTTAGCCACCATTCTTTGTCGCCGTTTGCCCATTCAGCAGCAGGACCATCTTCACGGTGAAGTTTGCCGTTTAGGAACCATACTTTGTCGCCGTTTGGATGAGTCTTACAAGTAGGTTTGTTATCGCTCATCGTGCTTACAGCTTATCACAGGGGCAGTCGCGCGTCAAGTCAAAAGTTGTCGCATTTTGAAGAGACCAATCTCTTTTCCTTTACATTCAAGCATTACATCCAAATCAAGACCATATGTATTTACAGGCTCCCAATACGTATCTGAATGGGCATTTTCTTTGATCTTTGGGTCGTTGTATTCCACAGAACGAGATTGTGAATAATGAACAACCGGTGTTATATTACCCCACGTTGATACAGCAAGACGCAAAGCCTCCTCTTCTGTTTCCCCATCGTTCCTGAACTTATGATGGTGGAAATCAAATGTAATGGGAATACCAATCTTCTTATGGACCCCATCATACAACTCATGAGTAGAATACAGGGACTTTTTATCATCGTTCTCCACAGTTAGTCTTGTCTTTACAGCATCCGATAGTCTCTCAAAGTTTCTATTGAAGTTTCCAAGCGCCATTGGCTTATCTCCGTAAGCTGCTCCAACGTGAATGTTGATTTTTGCTTGGGGAGTTCTCGGTTGCTTCAACAAATCCAACATCTTGCCGTGGATTTCCAAGTCAGTAATCGTTGATAGAACAACCTTCTCCTTTGGAGAAGCCAACTTGTTGAATGGACCCGGATGTGTTGTTAGTCTCTGACCATATTTATTGGCTAAATCTCCTGCTTCTCCCATAATCCGAGCAATATTCTCAAAGTCTGGAAGATCCTCAATGTTATACTCTGATGCCCACGGGAACATTTCAGAAGATAAACGATAAAACTTGATGTTATGATCTTCGTTCCACTGAATAATCTTCTTCAAGTCTCGGACATTCGCCAAAGCCAACTCGGAAGCATACTTGATGCCCTTTTGTTCAAAGGTGCGCTTGATCATTGTCCGGTTTGTTGTGATGCGTTTGGACTTTGGAAGTCCCGACAACTTTGTGTTTATACAAGCATAACCTAAATTAATCACTTATCTTCTCCAAAGATCCCTCTAAAACCCAATAAGTTCGTCCTGTCCCAAACCACAGGACCTTCCGATCTTGCCTTTCCCGGATGGGGTCGCGGTGAAGTTCTATAATCGTACCGATCATGCGAGGAAGCGTTCCCGAACGCAATCTTACCAAGTCACCGACCTTCACTTATAACTTCCACTTCTTTAGGGTAATAGTTCCCTACATCTTCAATAGTTCCATCGTCAAGCCACTGTACGAGCGTTGCCCATTCCGTGACCTCTACAATGATTCCTACGGATTCAGTAAGTCTCACCAAGTCACCGACTTTCATTTATGATCTCCAACTCATTCAAGCCACGATATTCAACATAGTTGCGGGAACCAAACCATTGAACTTTTCCGCGATCCCCGCCATAGAAACCGGGTCGTCGCTCAATACTTACGATCAAACCGATTGGCGCAAAAGAGGGGTAGGCTTTCAGCCTCACCAAGTCACCGACTTTCATTTATGATCTCCAACTCTGTCTTTATTCTCCTTGTTATCAAATAAGCCACAGTTGCACGAATGCCAATCTTTATGCCAAGGACATTCAGGTGGATGTTCTTCTTTCTGAAAGTATTTCTTTACATTCTCCTCAACCTCTTCATCCGTCATATCACCAATCTCTTTGGCGAGTTGTTCTTCAATGCTTACAGGATATAAATATTCCATCAATACAGGCACCGGCTCTTTTTGCCCGAGAGGTATAACAGAACAAATAGACAGTTTTGATGTTGGTGATGGAAGAGAAGAAATGATCGCAAGTTTATTATCAAGACAATCCCGTAGAGGCATTGGATCCACAGCAATCATTATATTTTCTTTTTTTACTCTCACCAAGTCACCGACTTTCACTTATGACCTCCAAGTTTTTGAGGCTACGATGCTGAACATAAGCGTCGTATTCAAGCCATTGAACTTTTGCTAGCCAACGGTCGCGAAAGACGCCGCGTCGTTCAATACTTACAATTAAGCCAATCGGTGCCTTCGGGTAATCTTTCAGCCTCACCAAGTCACCGACTTTCATTTATGACCTCCAAGTAAGAAGAACTAAGACACTGACGCTTTGCACCCGCTGGACTGTGCATCACAAGAACTTCATATACCGTAGGATTTGCCTCACGAATAATCAAACCCAAAGGTGTATAAATACCACCCAGCATCTTACAACGAACTAAATCACCGGGTCTAAGCATTTACTTTGCTCACAATCGTAAGATGGCTTTCAGGAAAGTAGTAATGACTAAGTTCGCCGTTTATCATTAGCCGCCAAAGATCCTCGCCGTTCCGAGAAGCAGCCCACTTCACAACAACTCCAAAGTATTCGCCGTATAACGTCTTTGCTTTTACCAAATCACCGGGATTGAACATCAAACTTTGCCTCTATCCTAAAACGAGGATCGCCAGCGTTTACAGACGAATGATCCAGCTTTCCTTTATAAGGATCAATCCAGCATACAACGACACGACAATCAGTGCCGGGTATAATCTTCTCAACAACGCCAAGCCACTTAGCGCCGTAATCCTGATAACTTACCAGATCACCGATTTTCAGAGACACGCTTCTTCCGCTTTACGGGGGTTTCAGGGGCAGGCAAAGCAGGCGCAGTTGGCTGGAAAGAAGAAAGGAAATCTGATGTTGGCTCTCCACCAAGAACCTCAATAACTTCCTCTCGCGAACCTGCGGTCCACTGGCGCACAAGGTTCTCGCATTCCTCAAATGATCGTGTTTGAATTCTATGTAGCATAATAATATCTCCCAATATGAAGGATGGTACACCCGGCAGGACTCGAACCTGCGACCTACGGATTAGAAGTCCGTTGCTCTATCCAACTGAGCTACGGGTGCTTGTTCCTTCCATCATCTATATACTACCACACGGCGACGGGGCTGTCAAGGAAAGATCATCAAAGACTTGTTTTCTTTAGCTTGCCTTCCCCATCAAACCAATAGGCATTCTTTACACCTTTGCGCCTCAGAAGCTTCATACAACCACGACAAGGCTTAGAGGACCCAAAACCACCGTTCGGTTGGATGCGTACACAAAGCACCTCTGCATTATAAATAGAGTCCGCGCGCAAACCTTTCAAACAATCACGCTCTGAATGAATAGAAAAGCGGCGCTTATCATCGTTGGTTGGCGGGGCCACTGGATAATTGTATCCAGTTCCAAGGATCCTCTTGCCCTTCCAAATCACAGCACCATGTCGATAGTTCATTGGCGACTTATGCGCTTGCGTTACGGCAAGCTCAAGAATGTTGTCGTCTATCTTCATAGCTGTGAACCTCGGACAGGAATAACCCCTGGGGGCACTTCACCTGAAACCATCCCACCGTGCTTTACAATAACATTTGTTACAACCTCCACAGGAACATAAGCATAAACTGTATCGGTTGGGTCCTCCGGCGTCTCGGCATAAGGCATAAGCATTGGTTCCATAGTTGTAGGGAACCCAACTTCCACAAGATCATACTTAGGTGCCCCGCTCTCTTGCGGGTGGCAATAGTTATAAACACTTGCCTGTACCGACATTGTAAATCCATCGGCGCAAACAACTCTATCGTAAAGCTTTCTAACGTGGCGCGAGGGCATTCATCCTTTTTTCTTTTACAGGTTTTGTTTATTTGTCCTGTTACTCAACGAATCAATATTCGTCAAAGGCTCCAAGCCAGTTTAAAATGGTGGGATAGGTGGGACTTGAACCCACGACCGGCGCTTTATAAGAACGCTACTCTGACCAACTGAGTTACTATCCCATTGTGGGAAATGTTGATCA
>Ga0255751_10005516_pt1 | contig 11260 bp, 16 predicted proteins | sample 071ome_20_FD_179951 | JGI IMG/M metagenome (GOLD analysis project Ga0255751, IMG submission 179951) | Coastal salt marsh microbial communities from the Groves Creek Marsh, Skidaway Island, Georgia - 071412BT metaG (version 2) | ecosystem: Environmental > Aquatic > Marine > Intertidal zone >...
CCAACTGCTCTACACTGCTATCACCCGAGCCAAAGAAACCCTGTGCATCCTCGCCGATCCCAAAGATCTCGCCATTGCCTCCCAAACCGTCAGGAAGGGGGAGTTAGTGTTGAATCTAAGCTAAAACCCCCCAATACCACCCAAAGGACCCCAAGCATGCTATTTGACCTGTTCGACGTTGTTTCTGGTGCAAAACCACTGCTCGATGAATCTTCCAGTAAGAGAGAACCAATCGTCACCTTCGACAGTTACGGTGAGGTATTGCTTCAGTGCTTTATCACCTCGTTTGTCTTTATGTGGGCCGGGTTTCGTTTCGCAGGGACCGGGATTCCCTGGCAACAGGCCCCGCTTCTTGCTGAAGTGATCTCCGGACTTGCTTTGATCGCTCTGATCTTTGGTTTTTATAGAAGTTTGAGAGCGAATCAATGGAGATTTCATTTAGTCATTTTTCTATGGTTCTTCAAGCACTTTCTGGTTCTCTTGAAACTCCCCGATATCTTCAAGCTGGTCGTTAATTTCGTGTGGGAGAAGCTGCATGGAGAAAAGCCATTTGAACTATCTAGCTTTATGGTCCTTGAACCAAAAGCCTGTGCATTGAAATCGATTGTGTTTGCTCCAGAACGATCTACAGAGCCCTTACTTAAGTGACTATTATAGTCACATCATCAGGATGTTAGAAATCAGCGAGCTATGATTTAGATGCTGATCGGGATTATGTCAGTATGAATCGTGGGCTGTTTGTGGATGATCCTCATTTGCTCATTCGAGGAAACTTACTATGGAAATGAAGTCCTTTGGCTCCTGGAAGTAATGTAGCTCTAGACCGCTGAACAGCTAAACCCAGCCTTAAATCCAGCCAGGATAAAAGACATTAGAAAAGGGAAGTTGGTTTTGAATCTCAGCGAAACTATGCAGCAGAATGACAGCAAACCGTTATGTTGCTCCAATATGAATCACGCATAGATTTTCACAGCACTTCGAATCAAACTTGTCGCCCGGCTTTGGAAAGGTGTGCTAATGATTACCATGCGAAACTATGACGGATTCTCCCCGGATGACGAGCTTCTATCAATGATGAAGGCTGTGAATCACCATCCTGTTTTCGAGCTACTGAAAGACCGCAGTTCTGTATCGATATTCATGCGCAATCATGTGTTTGCTGTTTGGGATTTTATGTCTTTGGTGAAGTCAATTCAGGGTTTTGTTGCCCCTAGTCATACTCCGTGGATTCCCAATCCAAAAAATTCGATAGTGAGGGCAATAAATGAAGTGGTTTTGTCCGAGGAATCAGACCTGCATCCCGACGGTGTAGGAAGTATCAGTCACTATGAACTATATCTCAAAGCAATGGAGGAACTTGAGATTCCCGTCGATGAGATTCTCGCCTTTGTGGAGGATGTCAGTACCCTGGACTTAGAGGAAGCTTTTGAGAGAAGAGTGCCAAGCGCTGCCCTAACTTTTGTTGCAAAAACCTTTGAGACAATTGAGAAACAAAACCCACTTGAGATAGCGTGTTGGTTTGCCTATGGAAGAGAGCAAATTATCCCTGGAATGTTTGTGAGTACCCTTAAGGAACTGGGAGTAAGCAAAGAAGAAGCACCAGGATTTCATTATTATTTACAGCGTCATATAGAGCTTGATGGTGGAGATCATGGTGACTTTGCCCAAGACTTGGTCAGTCATTTTTGCGATGGAAATCCGGCTTTGATTCAAAGGGCCCAGGAATACTGCAAAGAAGCTATTCGTGCCAGAGTAGAGTTCTGGGATGCAGTACAGGCTCAAATCCAAAAAAAGCGAGACAAAGAAACTACCAATACAAAGTCGGCTGCCTAAGTGCTTTGTAAAGCAGACTGAACTACCAATTCACACTGTAACTCGTTTGTGACGCCCTTGCGCTTTTCTAGCAAGTGCGGTTGCTATAGAATCAAGGACATGACTGCTGAATTTGTAATTTTAATACTTTGTACTGTTATGGGTATTGTCATTTGGGGGCATGCTAGCAATGCCATGACTTTATACGATAGCTTTGGAGATGTAGCCTTTTGTCTTTTCCTATGGCTTATTGCTGGCACTACACTTCCCTTATACTTTTTTGGAAAAGGAGTTCCGCAATAAGCTAGAGAACTGACGTTTCTTTTTGCTGTAATACTTCTAGTTCCCTTACTCATACTTGGCTTTACACGCTCTTTGCACCATCATAAATTCAATCTTTTAAAAACAGCTTTTGTGTTTCCAGTAAAGATTTTCGTAGCACCCAGCAAAATCGTAGATTTGTTCCAGCAGCTTTTTTTGATGGGAGAGGATCACCCTATGCAGCAGAAAATGGGCGAAGCTGAGCTGGAAAAGCACTTACGATCCACCTGGAAGAAAACCCACATCTTCGTGGAAGACCCATTTATAGAGATTCATAAATCTTTTTGGTGGATTAGTAAGGATGATGTTCCTGAATTAGTAAAAAAGTTAGATGAGGAACAGCTTTAGTAGCCACAGATTGACTTCAAATTTTCGAATAAGCAAAGTAAACTATAGTCTCAAAATTAGTGTGAACCAATCCAACAACTTGCCATTTCAGAGCGCTTTTTTACAAACTTAAGAGCTAACAAGGTATTCAATGACAACAGGCAGGCCCTGAGTGAAAGTGGCACATTGGAGAAAAGATGAACGATAGTATTGCGATGGTGTTCTATATTAGCTACATGCTGCTCGGAGTTTGGGGCATATTCACCGGACGAATCAAGTTGTATGACAGCTATGGGCACGCTGCTTATACATTCATGCTAATGGTTTTATTTTTTTCCATAATTGGTCTGGAATTTTGGGTTCAGTATAAGAATATTATTCCTGCCATTTACTATGGCAATAGTCTAACACTTATCGCCTTAGTTTCTGGTGGTTTGTGGCTGCTTCTCGCGATCCCAGGGTTGTTGCGCTTGTTCATGGTCAATGGCTTCAATCCTTTCTATACACTACTAGCCCTACCATTACACTTACTGTTTCATATTGCTCTGTACCATGGATTGTATTTCAAGCCATTTTATTACGCTAAGTTTTACAGATCACTCCCATCGAATAATGGTCCCTTCTTTGCAAGATTATTATTAGGGCGCTCTGGCTTCCAACAGGATGTGGACAACTATATTGATTGGTAGATGAACTTTGAGCGCAGTATGATCGCAAGCACGGTGCATGCCAGAAGCTATCCATGGAGACAAGGTTTTTGGTGGTGTCCCGGAGATAAAATATGGGCTATAGCGAAAGTCTTGATTCGTGATGATACTAGCTACTTTACCATCTCAATTGTTTTGAGATTACTAGGATTGGCTTGGCCATTAGAAGGAATGTGATAGCAGGGTTCATTCGATCATCAAGCTGGTCGGTAACTTCGTGTGGGAGAAACTGCAGGGTGAAAAGCCTTTTGAACTATCCAGTTTTATGGTCCAGGAACCAAAAGCCTGTGCATTGAAATCGATTGTGTTTGCTCCGGAGCGATCCACAGAGCCATTACTTAAGTGACTGCGAAAGTCCCATCACCGGGATGACTCAAAATTTGAAAATACCACTTCATCGTGGATGGCCTGGTGTGTGAAGGGCTACCGATTCTGGCTACTCAAGTGACTTTAGAATAGTAATCACAGCTTCCGGATTCTCCAGAGTAGGGAAGTGGGCGCTGTTTTCTACAAACTCAAGATCGATGTAATCGTAGAACTCTTTTGGATAACCCAGCTCCTTGCGTACCACTTCAGGATCTTTTTGTGAGCGCATCCCATAGATGGCGAGGATTTTCTTTTGGTTGGCTTCATGCCGTTCCTGAAGTCTTTCCACGGTGTAGTCAGTGACGGAGAACATCAACTGAACATTGAACTTGGGTTTGAATTGCTCAAGCATCTTGTTTACAAAGTTGTGGGTTTTCTCAGGAGTTTCTTTGGAGCAGTAATTTTGAAAAAATTTCGGTGGAAACTGCAGGAAATAATCAAGAAGAACAACCTTCACATGGCGAAATGCCTCTCGCTTGGAAAGCTCCATGGAGATTCCGCCACCCAGGCTATGGCCTGCAAAGACTTCACATTGCGCAAGTCGTTCGCCATGCTTCTCTTCCACCATGTCACAAAGCTGTTTGAGATTGGTGACATCGGACATCTTTGCCAGTGGATAATCGTAGAAGAAAGCTTCGGGAAAATGCTCTGCCATAGATGCGAAGATACTGGAGTGACAGGCATATCCGGGGAAAAAAGCAATCTTCATTTTCTATCGATTTCTTAAAACAGCTTCTGAAACACCTGAACAACCCATTCGACTCCCTCTCTTCCGGAAGCGTCCTGGACCTTTCTTTTCATTCGAAGCATAGCGCCCTTGCTCTGCATCAGTAAGGGGATGATCGATTCGGGTATGGGGGCAAAATAACGGCCTCTGTCATCCCGGTCCTCTTCATCAAGGCCAGGGCGAGCTGTGGAATAGGAGAGAAGGAGTGTCCCCATTGGGTTGAGAAGATCCAGCATTCGATCCAGAGCTTTGGGCAAATCATCGGGGGGAAGGTGCATCAAAACCGCACTACACAACACGCCATCAAACTTGCCAGTAAAATCAACATCCAGATCAGGCAGGCTGGCCTCTAGAAGACGATTCTCTTCAATCTGATGATTTTCATGAGCAAGCTTCAAAAATTCCTTGCAGGCATCCACGCCACAGACTTCATGTCCAAGATCCTGAAGTCTTTTGAGATCACGGCCTGACCCACATCCAACATCCAGAACCTTGATCGGGTCCTTTCCAAAGACTTCTGCGAAAAAGTCACTGATTCCACCCTCAACCGAATCGTATCGTTGAGCCATTGACTGTGCATTTTCTGCATAAAATTGAATTGTTTTCTCATCCATCGTCCCATATTACAAACTAGACTGCAGAATGGCTAAGAATTTGTTAGCTTACACGGAAGAAAGGGGGAGGAATGTCGCAACATGATGAAGCCAGGATTGCTTACGCGAGGAAGCTTTCCAAACTCTACCTTCCCAATGACAAGATTCAAGCGATTGTTGTAAGTGGGTCTACGGCGCGTGAGTTCTCCGATGAGTTTTCTGATCTTGAATTGGCTCTTTTCTGGAAGCAAGAGCCGGAAGAGCAGGAGAGGAATGCGCCTCTAGAAAGGCTGGGAGCCCAGGTCAGCAGACAGATCACTCCGGATAATGACTTCTTCTATGGTGTCGATAATTTTATCGTAGGAAATTTCGCCGTTGATGTTGTGCACAATCTTTCTGATCGCTTCCAACAAATGGTTGAGTCGGTAGTGAGTGCACAAAAAATGGATACCAAAAGAGAGAATCTGGTGGCCATGTGCCAGAGATTCTTCCCGGTTTGGGGTGGAAGCTACATTCGCGAGATTCAATCCACTTGTCTTTACAATACAGAGTATGCCAACAAGTTACTTGATGCGCTGGAACCCGCAAATATTGGTGTGATGACCATGCATGCCCACAGGAGTGATGTACTCTCTTTCCAGAGGTTTTTGTGCCAGGGAGTAGAAGATCTCTTGAGGCTTTGCTGCATTCTCAACTACACCTTCTTTCCCCAGCCCAAGCGCTTGAAACCTCTTCTGGCGAATTTGAAAAATTGCCCGGAAGGCTTCGAAAAGAGAATTCTAGAGATCTTTCTATTGACTCCTCAGGAAGCTATTGAGGAGTACTCCAACTTGTTAACTGAGACACTACAATTGCTCAGTGAAGAGTTTGAACTTCCAGATCACATGACTCGTCTACTACATCGAAAATCCAGAAGAGCTGTATTGCAGCCGGATCAAATCAACTTTCCAAATTTGGACTAAAGCAGTCCAGGAAGTAAATATTTCCAACGATCCTGACCAGGACCAGGACCAGGACCAAGACCAAATTCAAAACCAAGGCAAGGCAAGACAAAATCAAGAACCAAGACAAAACTAGACAAGAACCGACCTGGCCAGGTGAAGAAAAAAGCATCCAGCGTGAGAAATCAAACTCTCAGGAAGATGGCCGAGATATCGTTGCTCTGTTCTGTATCACCTCGAAAGTTCTCTATATTTTCGATCAGCAAATCCTTTAGGTCCTCAACTCCCATTGATGAATGATTCAGGAGAAGCTCATTCAATCGCTCCATTCCAAAGAGCTCCTTCTCCAGATTCTCTGCCTCAGTCACCCCGTCAGTGTACAAACAGAAGAGATCTCCAGCTTGAACATCCATATCTCTGGCTTCGAAGGGGAAGTCTGCAAACAAACCCAGTGGAAGACCCTTGGCACTGAGTTATTGTAATTCATCATCTGACGGACTGATGAGTCTTTTGTAAAAAGTTCTCTTGGAAGAGGGCATCAGATAAGGGTTCAATTGTAGAAGAGGGATACGCATCTGGCTGTTGGACAGTATCCTTTGCCCGGGACAGGGTTTCCCTCGTCTTTGGGGAATCATTCAAACTGATTTGAGCATCCAGGCGAGCTTTGAGGTCAAAGGCACTGAGCACAGATTGTGTCAGGTTGGCGGTGGATAATGAGAAATAGTAAAACTTAAGCTGGTCTCCAATGAGTTTGAAGTCAGAGGCCAGAATCCGATTCTCCTGGAGTGAATCAAGAGGTATTGGATAGACTTTGACAAAACTTGTTCCAGCCAGAAGTTCCTTTTCCTTGTGCAATGCATCCTGAAGCAGATCTGCAAGTCGCAAGTCCGACAAAAGTCGTTCTTTCATCAAAAGTGTTGTCACGTATGCAAACTGGGGAAAGAAGACCTTGCTGGATGCTTTCATCAAGAATTTTGCGATCTTAAATGTTGAGCGATTGCTCTGATTTTGTCGCTCCTCATTGCGTGCTCCAACTCCTTTGACTTGAGGGAGCCTTCAAGCTTGTAGATGAAAAACAGCAGACACAGGGCGATCAAAACCATGGCACTCAAAGAAAGAAAAAGAAAATTGAAATTAGCGAGGCTTTCTTTGTAGCTGCTTTGTGTATCCATAAAATCTTCCTGCGAGCCCGGATTCCATGGAATAGACGTTGTTTGCACCACTGTAGAAAACGGCTCAGGAGAATCAGTGAGAGGATACCATGGAAGGGCCTGTTATATCGGGTTGAAGTGCTGACGGATTAAGGGATTTAGTTGATTCTGTTTGGTTTGAATGGGTAGTCAGGATTTGATGAAAGGGGTTATGAGCCTTGAATAGTCCAGAGGTTTTGCCTATGGTTCCCGTAAATGCTTGATTAGAGGATCAACCCGGCTCCCGGGCGAGCTATTTTGAATTCTGATTTTGGGGAATCGCAAACAGTGGCTTCTTCAAATTGCATGACTTCTTTCTGGAAAAAGCCTCGATTGCTTTGGCTATGGATGCGAACTCTTGATAAAAGTCCCGATCTTGATCCTCGCCATGGAGTTGGATTTTGATAAGAGATTTACAGTGAGATCGAGCCACGGCAGAGCTTGGGACAAGCGCAAAATAAAAGCTGATTTCTCCAATATCATTGAGTGTCCGGCCCAAGACGCTCCAAGCTTCTTGAGAAGCGCAATAGCTGATCACTCCAAGTGACTGAATGGACTCCTGTGAGCCATCCAAAAGCAGGTAGAGGTAGGGATAGTGTCTTTGGTGACCTTCGCAAGAGACATCTGTGGTGATTCCCGGTAAAGAGTTGATACTGTTGATGAGTGGTAAAAGGGACTCATCCACTTCAGCCCAGATGCTGGATTTGAGAAGCTTTTCGCGAATGAATCGGGTTTTTTGATTGAGTTTCATGGCTTTGCAGAAGGCGGAAACCTACCTCGTAATTTTTCCAATGTCAAAAAATAAGGTATGGGATTTTGTTGACTTGATGGAGAGCAGGAAGGCCAATTCCAGGTCGATTGAGTGACCCCTGCTCATTCAAGTGCGCTAAATCTATTAGAGATCAACAAAACCCTCGGTACTTTGAAATTGGAATTGACCAATGCTACTGGGCTACGATTGAAGCTCTACTACCGGAGGGATTCTCTCGGGATTCAATGCGAGTAGTTCGTCCGCCTTGTCTCGCTCGGCATCACTCAACTTCTCTCTGGCTTCTTTGGCAATTTCGATAGCTTGATGATTCCCGTTGTTCACACTGAGCTGGCACCAGACATAGGACAGGATCTTGTTCTTGGGCAGACCCCGCCCAAACCCATAATCCGACCAGAGTCGAAACTGGGCCGGTGCATAGTTGAGATTGGCAGATTTACGGATGAATTGATACGCCTGGGTCTTGTCCTTGGCAAAGCCGTTTCCATTGAGCATCATGACCCCCACCTGATAGATGGCATGAGGGTCTTCCTGCATGAGCTGGTTCACAAACCAGGACTCACTCTCGGGTAGTTTCTTTTTGGCTGGCAGATCCAGGATTTTGGCGATTGATTTCATCCACTGAAACATTGTGTTCCTCCACTAAATATTGTGTAGGAATCTGCTTCAGTTTGCTGGATTTGAGCAAGAAAGGAACAACTAGTCTTCGAAATTTTCCAACAAGGAATATCTAGTCTCTGAAGTTTCCAAACTGCATGGGAATCTTCAGCTCTTCGATCTTTTCCTTGAGCATGGAGATAGTGGTTTGCAAATCATCGCGCTTGTTTCCACTCACTCTGACCGTATCCCCCTGGATTTTCCCCTGAACTTTGATCTTGCTTTCCTTGATGATTTTGATGATCTTCTTTCCATCATCCTTGTCGATGCCCGCCTTGACTTCAATGTCCTGCTTGACGCTTCGTCCGGAGGAGGGGACTGGCTCACCATATTCAAAAGCGAAAAGGGAGACACCGCGCTTCACCAGCTTGGATTGCAGCACATCGCGCATAGCATCGAGCTTGCCGTCTTCGCTGCACTTCAAAGTCATGGAATTGCCTTTTTGATTCACGTCGATTTCCGTTTCCACGCCACGAAAGTCAAAGCGAGTACCCAATTCCTTATTGGCCTGATTTACAGCGTTGTCTACTTCGTGCCAATCCACTTCACAACTAATATCAAAACTGGGCATGGTGTCTCCTTCACATAGATCTGGTTTGAAAGCAGCGGAGTATAGCAGAAGGAAGGGGCTTTTGGCAGGAAAAGTGCTGGAAGATTAACTAGTGAAGAACCTTGGACTGAGGACTTTGTTTGGTAGAACCCATTTCGATAGAGAGAAAGAATACAATCTCATCAAGATTTATCATGATAAAAGATGATAAAATCTGTATATGAGTCAAAAAGTAAAATTTTCAACCCAGGTAGAGGACGAAGTCCTGAGTGCAGTTAAAGAAATCGCAAAGTCTGAAGGGCGCCAACTTCAGTCTGTTATAGAGGAAGCTCTTGTAGATTTGGTGGAGAAGAAGTCAGCAGATCACCCCAGGAAAGAAGTGATGCGAAGCTTTAGCAAAAGCTTGTCCAGATTTGATGATCTCTATAAAGAATTGGCAAAATGATCGAATATCTGAAAATTGTTGAGATACTCGAAATGCATGCTGTTCTCATCGAGAAGTATGGAGGCAGCCACGGTGTGAGAGATATGGGTGCATTGAAGTCAGCCCTGTATCGTCCACAATCAGGATATTACGAGGACCTTGTGGCTCAGGCTGCCGCCCTGTGGGAAAGTATGGCGCAGAACCATCCTTTTGTCGACGGCAACAAACGAACCGCCTTCGCAGCAGTTTTTACATTTCTTGATATGAATGGTCTCCAAATTGAGGCAAGCTCGGATGAGGCAATCAAGTTCATCTATGGATTGTATGATCGCAACGAGTTTGAATATGACAAACTCAAGGAATGGTTGCTCAAGTTTACTTCTTGAGGTCTTTGATCAAAGAATTTGGACCAGGCAATCATTAAGATTTCGACTCCATAAATAAACACAAATACAAATCTGACTGAAAGAATTGAAATGAATTCATGGATCAAGAAACATCTCAATGGCTATGGTTTCCTTTACGGAATTGCTTTTGCCTTTCTTTGCTATCCCTTGTTCTCCATACTTGCAAGTCACGATGAAAAGGTGGCTCACTATCAGGAAATGATTCCGTTTTTAGAGGAACTTCCTGAAGCGATGCAACGCTATGAGCAGGAAAAAGGCGTCGAACCTGCACAGATTCAAGACTTAATCCCTGCATACCTGAAGCAAAAACCACGCACTTTTGAAAACTATGATGGTTATGGTCTGCGTAACATCAAATTGGGAAGGCCCTTTGAAAATCTTGATGGAGACGAGAAACTGACTGTCATGGCCCATGATAAATTTGGCTTTGGTCCTGAATCTGCGTGCAACATCAGTTATGACTGGACCAGCAATCAATACATCACGATTGATACCCACGATCCAGTTTGTCAGAAGTATGCAAAGGATTATTTTGCCTTTCTCTCCAAAGGGGAGCCATTCAGCGGCCTGTATGGACTTATGAAGTTTCATGGTGTTTTGTTTGTTTTGCTCTTGCTGCTAGGCAAGCCGATTACCTTTGCGATTGGTTCCTTTGCCATGACCCTCTGGCTCTGCTATCCCTTTTTAATTGCATAGAATTCCCAAGCTGAACTTCCAGAATCCTTGAGCATACATTTGCTTTTTACTTGTTTCCAAAGCTTGTTGGCGGTAGGTTTGGCAGACTGAATCGAGAATTGCTGAATCCGTATAAAAAACCTTATTTTGAAAGCGGATTCGCACAGCAACAGGAAAGGTAGAGAATGAGCGGAAAAGTAGTACTGGCATATTCTGGTGGATTGGATACATCCGTAATCTTGAAATGGCTGATGGAGAAAGGCTATGAAGTCATTGCTTACATTGCAGATGTGGGACAAAAGGAAGACTTCGAAGCGGCCCGTGAAAAGGCGCTGAAGATTGGTGCCTCCAAGGTCTATGTGGATGATTTACGGCACGAATTCGTAACAGACTATATTTTCCCTGCTTTTCGGGCCAATGCCATGTATGAGAGCCGTTATCTTCTGGGAACAGCCATTGCCCGGCCAATTATTGCCAAGAAACAAATTGAGGTTGCCCGCAAGGAAGGGGCCCAATGGGTTTCTCATGGTGCCACCGGGAAAGGTAATGATCAGGTTCGATTTGAGTTGGCTTACTATGCACTGGAGCCCAACATCAAGGTGATTTCTCCCTGGAAAGATCCCGAGTTTCTCGCTGAGTTCAAGGGTCGCCCGGACATGCTGGATTACTGCGAAAAGCACAACCTCCCTGTGACAGCCACGAGAAGCAAGCCCTACAGCGAAGACGAAAACCTGCTTCACATTTCCCATGAGTCCGGGATTCTTGAAGACCCGGCCGCTGAATGTGCAGAAGAG
>Ga0255751_10005517_pt1 | contig 11259 bp, 13 predicted proteins | sample 071ome_20_FD_179951 | JGI IMG/M metagenome (GOLD analysis project Ga0255751, IMG submission 179951) | Coastal salt marsh microbial communities from the Groves Creek Marsh, Skidaway Island, Georgia - 071412BT metaG (version 2) | ecosystem: Environmental > Aquatic > Marine > Intertidal zone >...
TGACGTCGTGATAGCCACTAAGCAATCCTCCTTGAAGGCCTAGACTTACTCTTTCATGGGGATGAAATCTGAAATCTAATCCGGCCATAAAGGCTATCTGCCGCCAAGAATTCCACATCACGCTCTGGATGAGGTCCAATTCCCATTGCTCGTTCTTCGATACCGACAAGGGGATACGAGTCGTAAAGAGCGGCAAATCGTGGTTAAACCCATAGAACCAGCTGGTATCGCGAAAGGTGAAGGCGTAGGTACTCTGACCGGAAAAGTTCGCTGGATCTGTCCATGTACCGTCCACTAAAATCCAATCCTGTTGGGTAACTCCAACATCTTTATGAATGGCCCGAAGATACCCGAGCTCTATAGACCATTGCTGTTGGGCATGAGCATTCCCACCCAAGAGTAAGAAAGCCCATGCCGCAATGCAATGTTTCATATTATTTTCCCTTGAAGAGCTTTTTCACCCCGGTTACTTTCACCTTGGGCTTATTCAGCACGTGCTCGTCAAAATCTTCTACGGGAGTTTCTGACACGGTTGCATCAAACCCTAAACATTCCACGGTGATATCTCGAGTAGCTGCATTTACCTGGAATTCCTCCACAATCTCCACCACATCTGGATGGATACGCAATGAATTTCGCGCATCGAGCACTACACTAGCGCCGTCCGGAAGAGTGCTCAAGGTACGCTGAATACTTGCCTTGTTCAAGAAGCTCACACTTTCACTAAACTCGATGCGGATAGGCTCACCCGCCTTGTAGTTCTTGATATCAAACTTGTAAGGCAATTTAAAGTTGTCCCAAAGGATATATAAGATAGCTACCACCAATCCTAATGCGATACCAGTCAAAAGGTCGGTCAATACAATACCAACCACAGTTACCGTAAACGGAATGAACTCACTCTGCCCCTTCTTCCACATGGCGATGAATAAGGCCGGCTTAGCCAGCTTCCATCCGACAATTAAAAGAATAGCTGCAAGTGCCGCCAATGGAATCATATTCAACACCTTTGGAATGGCATAGGCGCAGATTAATAATAGGGCACCGTGGAAAAAGGCAGAGGCCTTCGTACGACCGCCGCTTTGAATGTTGGCAGAAGAACGAACAATTACCTGAGTTATAGGCAAACCTCCAATTAATCCACTGAATACATTTCCCGCCCCTTGTGCCCAAAGCTCTTTATTGGTAGGGGTTACACGTTTGAATGGGTCCAATTTATCCGTCGCTTCCACACATAATAATGTTTCTAGCGATGCAACCACAGCCATAGTTATACCAATGGTGTAAATGGCAGGATTTGAGAATGCTGAAAAATCAGGCAAGGTGAACTGTCCCAAAAATCCATCCATACCCTCTGTAACAGGTATGGCAACCATGTGATCAGAGGTTAATATCCAACCTTCGATTGTAGTGGTATTCATTGCTATTAAAGTCCCCATAACAACCGTTAGCAACGGTCCTTGAATAATAGTTGTAAAACCCAGCTTTTTCATGAAGGGCCGTTCCCATAAAATCATCACCAGAAGACCTAATACTGAAGTGGTTAAAATCAAACCTGCGATCGTAGTGGTATTCATTGCTATTATAATCCCCATAACTACCGTTACTAATGGTCCTTGAATAATGGTTGTAAAACCCAGCTTTTTCATGAAGGGCCGTTCCCATAAAATCATCACCAGAAGACCTAATACTGCAATCAATGTGGCTGTAGGACTTAACGATTCTAGCATAAATTTAAGCTCTGAAAATGTGTTATGTCCATCTTGTTGTAAAAACGAAAGGTCACCTTCTGGATCCGAATCGTAACCAACTGCGTGTGGAATCTGCTTTAGGAAAATGATAATTCCGATACCTGATAGCATTCCTTTAATGACTGAGGATGGGAAATAATAGCCAATAACACCGGCTCGAAGAGCACCTAAGATCATCTGCGTGATTCCTGCAATCACCACTGCAGCCAAAAAAGTAGGATAGGCACCCAATTCTTCAATGGCACCATATACGATAACTGCTAAACCTGCTGCGGGTCCACTAACACCTAGTGGGCTACCACTGAGTGGTGCAACAATTAATCCCCCGACAATACCGGCGATTAATCCTGAAAATAATGGAGCGCCTGAGGCCAAGGCAATGCCTAAACAAAGAGGTAAGGCAACAAGGAATACCACGACGGCGCTTGGCAGGTCGTACTTAAAATTGCGGAATGGACTGTAATTCATAGTTAGTAATGTGTAGTTACCCACAATCTAATGGATAACTCTTAGCAACGCAACCTTTTTAGGCTCCAATTTGTTAGACACATTTACTTTATTTGCCACTTGCTTAGTTATAGCACACATATTACCCACCCCAACCTACCTTGGGTAACCTTTGTCCACGGCGCCGGAGGCTCTAGTACTATATGGTACAAGCAGTTACGTGAATTTCGAAAGAACTTTAATGTTTTGTTGGTGGATTTACGTGGACATGGCAAGAGTAAGGCACCTTTGTACGAGAAGTACAAGAATTACAATTTCTCGACCATAGGTGACGAAGTTTTGGAAGTCTTGGACTTCTTAAAAATACATACTACACACTGGGTAGGAATTTCATTAGGAACCATCATCATTCGTGAAATTACTGAACGGTATCCACATCGTACACGAAGTATGATAATGGGCGGAGCAGTCATGAATCTTAACAAGCGCGGGCAAGTTTTGATGCGCACTGGGGCAGCGTTAAAAAGTGCTTTACCATATATGGTACTCTATAGATTCTTCGCTTGGGTCATTATGCCCCGAAAGACACATCGCGAAGCCAGAAATCTTTTCATTCGAGAGGCTAAGAAACTATACCAACGCGAATTCAAACGCTGGTTTACCTTAGTTGCTGAAGTTAATCCTTTATTGAAATACTTCAGATTTAAAGATAGTAATGTTCCTACCCTCTACATTATGGGCAGTGAGGATCATATGTTCTTACCTAGTATACGAAAAATCGTAGCCTTTCATCATAGTTCACTTTTGCACGTCATCGACAATTGCGGACACGTCGTGAACGTTGAGCAACCTGAGGTGTTTAATAAAGAAGCCATAAAGTTTTTGAAACAGCACTCTAACAATGCTTAAGACTCCTTATTCCAGATTCAAATGGGTAGCTTTCTTTGAGGGCGCCTCTTTCCTTGCCTTGATTTTTATTGCAATGCCATTGAAATACATCGCTGAAATACCATTTCCTAATAAGGTCATAGGCATGTTGCACGGAATACTCACCGTTCTATATCTATTCGCGCTGATTGAATTTAAGCTGAATTACAAGGTGAGCTGGAAGGAGTTTTTCATCTTCCTCGCAGCCTCATTGCTGCCCTTTGGCACATTTTACGCAGAAAAGCGTTGGTTGCGCCCTATTGGTGCTGCGCACGACGAAGCTTAATCTTCTAGCGCGTCCAATTTTTGTAAGACCTCCTGCGCCTGCGCCTGCACACGGTCGCTCTCCGCGCGATTACTGTGGCTGAGCTCGTAGCTCTTTTTGATCAGCGCATCGTATTCTGCTTCCAATTTCTCGCGCTCCGTCTTCTTCTTGAACAATCCAAACATTGTGTATCTTTTCCCTATGAAACACCGCGTCCTTGGAATTGGTTCAATGATGTGCTTGCTAATGGCCTGCACCACTCCTGAGCCGCCTACCCCTACCCCTAGTGATCAACCGCTCCGCGGCACAGATTTTAGTCAGCTTCCAAAAATCGAAGCCTATAACTACGAGTTTAAGGACGCAGACGGCAACGCTGGCGATGCCCTTGAAATCTTGAGAAACAACGGCCTTAATCTGATCCGGCTAAAAGTATGGAACAATCCCACTGGGGATGGGTCGTTAGAGGAATTGGTCCCGTATGTTCAGAGAATAAAAAGCCTCGGATTCCAAACCATGCTCACCTTTCACTACAGCAACACTTGGGCCGATCCGGGCGCTCAATCGGTCCCTGCGCAATGGGAAAACCTTAGCATGAGTGAACTAGCCGATAGTGTTCGCATCTTCACCCAACACGTGGTAACCACCCTGCAACCGGAATATGTGCAAATAGGCAATGAAATCAACCACGGCTTTATGCACCCTTTTGGAATGCGCAACGGCAATGGAAATTTCCAGACCCTTCTAGCAGCCGGAATTGAGGGCGCCAAGGCAGCAGATTCTTCGGTAACGACCATCCTGCATTACGCCGGATACGACAATGCCATGAACTTCTACGCTACCGTCGATTCCTTGAATTACGATTGGATCGGGCTGTCCTACTACCCGAAATGGCACGGCTCGAGCTTGTCCACCCTATCTGAAACGTGTTTTAATTTGGCCGATTCCTTCCAACGCCCCGTCTCCATCGTAGAAACCTCATATGCATTCACCTTGGGTTGGAACGACTGGACCAACAATCATATCGGCAGCACCTCCGATTTACATCCGGATTATCCGGCCACTCCTGAAGGTCAAGCGGATTTGATGGAGGATTTACGTGCCATCACGGATTCCTTGGGCACGGGATTGGTGTACTGGGGCGGAGAGCTTGTGGCCTACAAAGGCCCCGAAGCTACGGACGGCAGTCCCTACGAGAATCAGGCACTGTTCAACTTTCAAGGCATGGCCCTACCCGCACTGAAAACATTGGGACAGGAACCCTAACGATTCCCTCTTGATACCCCAGACTTTGTGTTCCTGCTGGATTTTTCATTTCCAAAGCTCCCACGTACCGCAGACCCTCCTGTTGTATCGCCTTTACGGTAGGCAACTCGCAAGGAGTTTTGGATGTCCTTTAGGAATACATATTGTTCCTTTTCCAACTCAAAGACCATGTCCATCTCAGGCAACTGGTGGATGGTAATGGTATGGATGCCCCCCATACGTTGCAAACTAATGTCGTTGTCCTCATAGCCTAAATCCCCCGCGGTAAAGACAAAATGATATTCTAAGGAATTCACTTCAAACTTCAATGGCTCTAAACTTTTTAGCGTCGCCGAGGCATTTTCTCCATCAAAAATTAAGGTAGTATGATCTGCTGTTTTGTAAAACATGCTGCCGGGATGACTCACCGTAAAAATGAAACGAAACCGCTCTTGATTATTCTCCAATCCGTATCGTGCTTCGAGCATCACGGTGGTATCGCCTCGTTCCGCAAGTTTGAATGGCAACACCTTAGCGATCTGATAACCACGAGGGTCCATATCAAAAACGACCTGCTTGTTTTGGGCAAAACCGCCCATACCGATTAAAAACAAAAGAATACTTAGGTTGATTTTCATGGCATATCGTATTTTGGAGCTCCTAAACTTACTGAGAATTATGAGAATCCCTGCTAGTTCCGTCGCAGATTACATTTCTAAGATTCCAGAGGAGCGCCAAGCCGCTTTCGAACGACTCATGGCCATTTTCAGAACCCATCTGCCGGAAGGATTCGAAGAAGGCTTGGGTTACGGCATGCCGGCTTTCATCGTGCCACACAGTATATATCCAGATGGATACCATTGTAAACCCTCGGAACCCCTACCATTCGTAAGCTTCGCCTCGCAGAAGAATTTCATCGCCCTCTACCACATGGGAATCTACGCTATTCCTGAGCTGTTTAGATGGTGGACAGAGCAATTCCCAAAACATAGCAGCAAGAAACTAGATATGGGAAAAAGCTGTGTCCGATTCAAAAAGCCAGAGGATATCCCTTTTGAATTGATTGAAGAATTAGCAAAAAAAGTCACTGTTCAACAGTGGATCGACATTTACGAGTCCAATTACAAGCGACGTTAGTTTTAAGAAACCTTATTATTGCGTATCAAACAACATCGATGAAACCTGCAAAAGAAAAGTTTGTAGACGTACACAAGGCGATCAGCGATAAAAGCCCTAAACTCTATTCGCTAATTCCTAATGCATTAATCAACTGGTTCAAAGAACGAATCGTTCACGAGACCTATATCAATGATTACCTGCACGAAGCGCATGATATTCGTGATTTCGAGTTTTGCGAAAAGTTTTTAGACTATTCTTCTATCAGTGTTAAAACCGTTGGTGCTGAAAACATTCCCACCGAAGGAGGTGCCATCTTTGCGGCCAACCACCCACTAGGCGGAACAGACGCCTTAGCTATTTTGGTAAGTATTGGACGCTACAGAAGAGATGTGAAATTCTTGACTAATGACCTGTTGGAGCAAATCATGAACCTCCGCGGCTTGTTCGTAGGTGTAAATGCTTTTGGCGCTAACGCCAGAGAAAATATCCGTAAGGTTGACGAACTATTCGCCAGTGAGAATGCAGTATTTATTTTCCCGGCAGGATTAGTCTCTCGAATGACACGCCACAAGGTGATTCGAGACTTGGACTGGAAAAAGACATTTATCACCAAGGCCAAGCGACACCAAAAGCCTGTTGTGCCCGTTCATATTAGTGGCCGACTTAGCCGCAGATTTTACAACGTGGCCAAGATTCGTAAGTTACTGCGTATAAAAATCAATATTGAAATGCTCTTTTTGGTAGACGAGATCTTCAAACAAAAAGGCAATACTATCACAATCACTTACGGCAAACCTATAGCTTCGGAAACTTTTGATAAAAGCAGGACCGATGATCAGTGGGCTTATGAAATAAAGAAACAAGTATACGAACTCGTAGAATAAGCCTCCAATCGCAATCTGCGAGGTATATTTGCAGCCATGAACGATCTCAGCTATATCCGCCCTGCAGTTCCTATAGAGGATTTGAAAAAAGAATTGACGCCCGACAAATTCGTGCGCCACACCTCGAAACTCAACAATGAGATCTACTTCATCAATGCCCACAACTCTCCCAACCTACTTCAGGAAATAGGACGTTTGCGCGAGCTCACCTTTGCTACGGCAGATGGAGGCACGGGACAGTCTGTTGATCTCGACGAGATGGACCTTAGCGAAATCCCTTACGAGCAATTGATCGTATGGAATCCTGAGGAAGAAGAGATAGTGGGCGGCTACAGGTTTATTGACGGAAAAGTTGTGGCAGAAAAAGGAAATTGGGAGCATGACCTCAGTATGGGGCATTACTTCAAGTTCACTCCTTCTTTTGTACAAGATTATTTGCCTCACAGCATTGAGCTCGGCAGAAGCTGGGTACAACCAAAGTACCAGCCGTCAGTAGATCCAAAACGCGGATTGTTTGCCTTAGATAATATTTGGGACGGCCTGGGCGCCATTGTACGTAGATACGACCACCTTAAGTACTTCTACGGCAAAGTGACCATGTATCCTACCTACAACCGTGAAGCCCGCAATATGGTCCTGAGCTTCTTAGCGCATTTCTTCCCCGATCCTGAGCAACTGATGTCCCCGACCGTAGCCGCAGATGTGGAATTCTTGCCAAATATGGACGAGCTCTTCCCTATCGATCCTAATGATTTCGAAAGCAGTTTTAAATCTGGCCTTCGTCAACTCAACAAAATGGTCAGCGAACATGGGGAAAGCGTACCTCCGCTGATCAAGCAATACATGACCTTGAGTCCCAAAATGATGACATTCGGTACATTCATCAATAAAGACTTCGGTGGTGTAGAAGAAACAGGGATCTTAATCCCGGTAGAGCACATCTATAGCGCGAAGAAGGATCGCTACATTCAATTCTAAACTAAGGTCCAATTTTGTGGTTATTTTTGATGGAAACAACAACCCATCATGATCAACTTCAATCTATATAACCCCACTAATCTTTGCTTTGGCAAGGATGCGCATGAACAATTGGCCACCCTCATCCCATCGGGATCAAAAGTCTTAATGACCTACGGCGGTGGCTCCATAAAGTCCAACGGCACCTACGATAAAGTCATTGCTGCTCTCTCAAGCTTTGACGTGGTAGAATTTGGCGGCATAGAACCCAACCCAGATTTCGATACGCTCAGCCGCGCCTTGGACATCATCAAAACCCAAAACATCACCTTCCTACTCGCCGTGGGTGGTGGCTCGGTGATCGACGGAACGAAATTCCTCGCTTCGGCCGCGCTGTTCAACGGTGATGATGCATGGGACATCCTCGATAAAGGCATTCGTACAGAAGTAGGCATGCCCTTCGGTACCGTACTCACCCTACCCGCTACCGGTTCGGAGATGAACAGCGGTGCGGTAATCAGCCGCCGTGCTATTGGTCAAAAACGCGGGATGGGCGGGCCAGGTTTATTCCCTCAGTTTTCCATCTGTGATCCTACTGTAGTCGAGAGCATCCCCACGAGACAATTGGCCAATGGCCTAGTAGATGCCTTCACCCACGTCATGGAGCAGTACATGACCTACCCCACTCCCGCTACCTTGCAAGACCGCATCAGCGAAGGAATTTTGAGTACCCTAATGGAGATCGCTCCTAGCCTCCTGGAAAATCCAAAGGACTACGACCTCGCGGCGAATTTCATGTGGAGCTGCACGATGGCCTTGAACGGCCTTATTCAAAAGGGAGTACCCACGGATTGGAGTATTCACGCTGTGGGCCATGAGCTCACCGCCGCATATAACATCGACCACGCCCGAACCTTGGCCATTGTTTTGCCAAGCATGTACCGCTATAAGTTCAGCCAAAAGCAAGCGAAACTTGCCCAATATGGACGTAGAGTCTTGGGCCTCTCCGGTACAGATTTCGACGTTGCACACGAAGCCATCGATCGCACCGAAGCGTTCTTCCAATCCCTAGGCATCGCTACCAAGCTAAGCGAATACGGTGTCGACACTACGGGTATTGAAAAGCGTGCTGCGGACCAATTGAATAATTACGGTTGGACCGCCCTGGGAGAGCACAAAGACATCACCCCTTCGGACGTGGAGAAAATACTGGGAATGGCGCTGTAACTAGCCTTCAAGGTGGGCCAATAACCCTTCAAGAGCCAGTCGATAACTGTCTAATCCAAAGCCACTTACAGTTGCCAAGCAACGCTGGCCTACCAGGCTCGTGTGACGGAAATCTTCACGTGCCAATGGGTTAGAAATATGTACTTCTACCACGTGTATTTTAATGGCCGCCACACAATCCATGATGGCCACTGAGGTATGGGTATACCCACCGGCATTTAGGAGCACTCCATCAAAATTGCCATCTGCTGCTTGGAGTAAATCGATGAGCTCGCCCTCGACATTGCTTTGGTGGTATTCGAAGCTCGCGGCATCGTCGTAGACCGCAGTTAATTCCTCATAGAACGACAGGAAGTCCTGCGCGCCGTAAATGCCCGGCTCACGAGTACCGACTAAGTTCAGATTAGGTCCGTTGAGAATTAAAATGCGCATGGTGCTAAAGTACGATTTGAAGTGCGAAATTAGAGGAATGAATTGGACCAACGCCATACAAGGCTTTAAAGATTACCTAAAATTTGAGCGTGGCTTGAGCGACAATACCCTTGCCGCCTACAGCCGCGACCTCAGCCTGCTGGATCAAAGCAGCGGCAAAGGTCCTACGTCCATTTCTGCTCAGGACATTCAGCAGTTCTTGATTTCCCTTCACGAACAAGGGACCAGCCCCCGCTCCCAAGGGCGGATTCTCAGTGCCCTCCGCGGATTTTTTAGATGGATGCAAGAGGAGCAGATGCGAACCGACGATCCTTCCCTCCTCTTTGAAAACCCGAAAGTGGGGCGCAAGCTCCCGGTGGTACTCAGCGTGAGCGAGGTGCAAAGCATCCTCGAGGCTATCCCCATGAATGCTACCAATGCTACCCGCGACCGCGCCATCATTGAACTACTCTACGCCTGTGGACTCCGCGTGAGCGAGGTATGTACCCTGAAACGATCGCTATTGCGCCTAAACGAAGGCTACATCATTGTAACGGGGAAAGGCAACAAACAACGCTTAGTGCCCGTCCACAATGAAGCGATCAAGTTTTTAGAGCTCTACCTCGAGCACGAACGCCCGCATCTGCCGTGCAAACCCCAACATACAGATACGGTTTTCCTAAGCGTGCGTGGCACGAGACTGACCCGCCAAAGCATCTTCTTGAAGATTAAGCACTTCACCGCCCAAGCCGGTATCAAGAAAAACATCAGCCCCCACTCGCTGAGGCACAGCTTCGCCACCCACTTGATGGAAGGTGGCGCGGATTTGAGAATAGTGCAGCAACTGTTGGGACACGAGAGCATCACGACCACCGAAATTTATACGCATATTAGCGCCCAACGATTGAGCGAAGAGATTGCGACCTACCACCCCTTGAATTCACTATGAGAATACATCTTCTTTTCGGACTTGCATTACTGTTGGCCTCTTACCGCGAGGATACTACCGAGAGATACAACGAGATCATCAACGACACGATGGAATGCAGCTACGATAAAGGCTGGAGTGTAAACACTTTGGGCGACGCCATAGTGGGTACCTATGAGTGGCGTTTTGTGCGTGCCTACGGGTTTGGAGAATATTCGAGTGATAGTGATTTTCAGAATTGGACCCTTGAACTAAAGGTAGATAGCACCTTCGTTTTGAATCAAGCAGATTCGGCAACTGTGCAAGGACAATGGAGCCTATCGAACAGTTGGCTGAGTTTTATGTTAGAGTGTCAGCCGCCCGCGAGCACCCTCTGGGGAGAAGTGCTCTACTGCGAACCCTACCTAGTGTTCTATGGCAGTCCTACTGACGGTCCTGACCAATTGTACGAAAGACAATGACAACAGCAGAACTAATAGCGCTACAACGTGCGCACAAACAAGCCCAAAGCGACACCACGGTCGCCTACAGACTAAAAAAACTGAACGAATTGCGATTGGCACTCAAAGGTCCATGGAAAGAGCGTTTGGAGCAAGCCCTTTGGGAAGATTTCAATAAGAATGGGGCCGAGGTCAATCTGACTGAGCTACTCCCTACCCTAGATAACATCAAAATCATTCGCCAAAACTTGAAAAGGTGGTTGGCCCCGCAGAAGGTGAAAACGCCACTGCCATTATTAGGCTCGACTTCCTACACCAGAGCAGAGGCAAAGGGAAACACCTTGGTCATTGCACCATGGAACTACCCTATTTTTCTGTCGCTGCACCCGTTGTGCACCTCATTTTCCGCAGGAAATACGGTGATCTTGAAGCCGTCGGAATTGACACCGAAAACCTCGGAAGCCTTGAAGTCGTTGATAGAGGAAATCTTCGAACCGCAAGAATGTGCGGTAGTATTGGGCGGAGTGCCGGAAGCTACCGAACTATTGGCGGAGCGCTTTGACCACATCTTCTTTACGGGCTCTACCCACGTAGGCCAAATCGTCATGGAGGCTGCGAGTAAGTTCTTGACGCCGGTCACCTTAGAATTGGGCGGCAAGAG
>Ga0255751_10005520_pt1 | contig 11254 bp, 9 predicted proteins | sample 071ome_20_FD_179951 | JGI IMG/M metagenome (GOLD analysis project Ga0255751, IMG submission 179951) | Coastal salt marsh microbial communities from the Groves Creek Marsh, Skidaway Island, Georgia - 071412BT metaG (version 2) | ecosystem: Environmental > Aquatic > Marine > Intertidal zone > Salt...
GTCTTTTGTATAGGTTTCCTGAAGGTTCTCAAATGCCAACAGGTGAGGGTTATCATGGCTGAAGAAGATCCGGTAATCTGTAGAGAACTTGATGTTCTGCATGCCCAGAAAGCAAAGATAAAAAATAGCAGCCGTAGCTAGTAAGGTTAGATAGCGCGCTTTGATAATCAGCGCAGCAAATTTCTCTGAGCTTTGTTGCAGCTCATTCTGCTGAAATGACATGAGTCTTCCTTAACCAGAAAGCAAAAATATCGAGTTTTTAGGACGGCCCGATTGATTGAATTCAGGTGCTAGTTTTTTGTTTTAATTATGTTTTTTTAACTGTTTTGTTTTTGTTGTTCGTTTTTTATTGGTCACGTATTGTGCGGTTTTTACTCAGCTATCACAAACGAAACTTTTCGTTGTATAGATGAAATCAACTCATCTGAAATTATCTCATCTGAAATATGGTTAGTTAATCGGCAACATGTTTAAGAAGATCTTTGACCCAGTCTGCAAATGCCTTGATCGAAGGGCTTAACTGTTTATCTTTTCGGTAAACAAGATAGATTGACTCTTTGATCTCCAGTTCTTCATTAAATGGTCGAATCAGTTCTCCACGTTCCAGCCTTGGTTTGAGCAATGGCAGTAAACCCAAAGTAATGCCATGGCCTGCAGAACAGCTTTGCAGCATGCTGGAATAAGAATCCAGCCATAAATCGGTGTTATGGGGCTGATATTGACTGCCGAACGCCGATAAAAATCGTTGCCAGCCGTCAGATGCAATGGTTGAGTGAATGAGCCTATGTTGAGATAAATTCTCCATATTAGGTTGCTGTTCTTGATAATAGCCAGGGGTCATAATCGGTGTAATGGATAACGACATGACCTTTTCGAAAATGACTTCATTACTTTGCGTTGGCTCACCGAAATAGAGCACTACGTCAAGATCCTCTCGCTCTGGTGCTACCCATTGTAGGCTGGTTTCCAGCCGTAATTCGATGTCTGGATGATGAAGCTGGAAGCTGTTCAGGTTGGGAATGATGAAATCGGTAGCAATCATTGGAGGAATGCGGGCCCGAAGTACATTCTGGCTAAATTGACGCTTCAAACGCTCGGTTCCGACACTCAATTCAGACAGCGCTTGCTCGACGATCTGACTGTACATTTCACCTGCCGGAGTCAGTTTTATTTGTCGATTCTGTCTACGGAACAATTCTAAACCGAGCACATCTTCAAGTCCTTTAATCTGATGACTGATCGCAGAAGGCGTGAGGTGCAATTCTGTGGCTGCCTGCTTAAAACTTTCATACTGCGCAGCCAGTAGAAACGCTTTTAGACTTTGCAGTGGAGGAAGTGTTGTATTCAAAGTAAATACTCCAGCTTAATCTCTTTAATACTTAGAATTGTGTCATCGAAAGGGACTATAGATGACAAAATTTAATTGATATGTCAATCATATCTTTTGTTTCGCTGGCTTATTCAGAGGTTCCCTAGCTACTTTTTATGTGACAAGCCGGTTTAATGATTTACACTAAGCGCTAATTTATAATTCGATAAGCACAATTCGTTTTACCGTGACAGGAAACTCAATGAGCAGAACAGAACGCGATTTTTACTTACGCCCGGAAGATGAACAACAAGCCTTTCTGGAACAGACCTGGTGTAATGAATGTATGGAAGTGGATTTGGGCATGAAGAATCCACAGGAGTATGAAGAAAACGGTCGTGTCTTCATTGAAGGTGAGTGTTTGAAATGCGGTAACCCGGTTGTGACTGAGGTTGTCGAAGGCGTTGATGAAGACGATGAAGATCTGGAAGAGTTCTAACGAGTTGTAGCTTCCAAAGCTGACACTAAATTTTAGTCACCCAATCCCACTGAGCATCCGGCTTGTCTCTTCGGTCTCCAATGACCCGAGCTGGATTCCCCACCGCAATGGCGTATTCGGGAATGTCGTGGGTGACTACTGATCCCATACCAATCACAGCATGATCATTGATGGTTACGCCATCCACAACGCTGCTGTTCGCTCCAATCCAGACATCTTTTCCAATCACAATGCCCTCTGAGGAAACCGCTTGCTCTCGGATCAGCATATCTGCTGCCAGGCCATGGTTGAATGCAAAGAAGGTACATTGGCAGGCGATACGAGTGTTGTCGCCAATGGTAATCCCAGATGAGCCTCCATCCATACTCACGCTGTGGTTGATCGCGACCTGATTGCCCAGAGTGGCTGGACCATGAAGGAAGACATTGGCTGCAATGGTTGATTGATTACCGATCTGAATTGTGCGCCCCGGTTCTGCAAATAAACGAGCTGAAGGTGCGATAAAGCAATTGTCACCAAAGTGAACGGTTTCAAGATGGCTGAGTCTTGCTTGAAGCGATTCCTGCCAAGGTTTGGCCCAGGCTTTGAGTTTCGGCTTTAAAGAATGGTACAACCAAGGCATATAACTTAATCGTTCTTTATGCTGAGCCTGATAGTCCTCTTGAGTGAACTCTATGGCATGGTCAGATGTTGTCTCGTTCTGGTCAGTCATAAGTGTTGGTTGCTCTTGTTTGAACCAATGGTTGTTTTTGTTTGAAGCGTGGGTTCTTCTAATTGAAACAGTGATTGTTCTGGTTCAGCGTTGATGTATTTTTGCACGAAAGAATCGGCGGTTAATCCTGACAGAATCTCTGAACATCTGCCAACACGCGGTTGTAATCCGACTCAGAGGCATAGCGTAATCTGCTTCGGGCTTCTGCGCACAGTGTCTCTTTAGATGGCTTTTGATATGTTTTTTGATGCGCTGACTGAGTTGCAGCCCGCTGAGCCTGTTCTTTGGCGTCTTCGCAAAACTGATAACTTACTTTCAGTAGCTCAGTCCCGTTTTCCGTTTGCTCGACGGCAACACAGTCCCCTTGCCTAAGACTGTTCGGAGGCGTAGCTACCGAGAAGGATTGGCCATCTACCAGTCTGACAACGACTTTATGTGCTTCATTTCCTGAGGTAATTGCTCCTTCCAGTCCTGCACCAACCAAAGCGCCACCTAATGCGCCCCAGCCACGAGAGTTCTCTGCGATGACCGCGCCGGTGATTGCGCCCAACAAGGCTCCGCGTGTGTAACTTGGGTCAATTTCATACGAGTGGTGAGCAACTATCTGGCCGTAATTTACCTGATTCGGAAGATACAAGGTGTCCGCATGAGAGGTCGTGAAGCCTAGCATCAATAACCAAGGCGCTGATTTAGCAGTAAGTTTTTTTATGTTATAGCTCAAACTAAGGATGGAAAATCTACTTTGGCTTACAAAAAGTGAGAGAAATCTCATACGCGGCTTCTCCATTTATCGACTAAGGTTAATTAATCAGAGATCTGACCAAATTGAGTTTATACAAAAATCTTAAGCTATGTATAACTTCTGCCGATTGGATTAATTAGATGAGGTCGCACTAACGTAGTTGTTGTGATCAGGGAAACAGGCACTTTGCCAATCGTGGCGCAATGGAGCTGTTAATGAAAGTACTGGTAGTGGATGACGACACAATTGCTCGAAAAGCAATTGCGAAAGCATTGGAAGATAGTTTTGATGTGATTCTGGCGGAAAATGGACCGTCTGGTATCGAGATGGTTAAGTCAGAAGTGCCTGATTTGATTCTGCTTGATGTTGAAATGCCAGAAATGAACGGTTTTGAAGTATGTCAGAGCATCAAAGATTTAAACTCTCAGTACAAAGACATTCCGGTTGTCTTTCTTTCTTCGCTTGGTTCTATGAACGAACGTCTTAAAGGCCTTGAGGTGGGCGCGGACGAGTACCTAACGAAACCCTTCGAACCTGAAATTCTCAAAGCCAAGTTGTCTAAATTGCTGGAATTCCGTCAAGATCGGGATGCCTTGAAGCAACAATTGGATGATGCCAATAAAGCCGCATTTCAGGCGCTATCAGGTACCAGTGAGTTCGGTACGGCTATTCGTTTTGTTGAGAAAAGCCATAGCATAGGGACTTATGATTTATTGGCTTCCCAATTCTTTAAAGCAACTGATCAGTTTGGTTTAAGTTGTAGTTTGATGCTGAAATCCGAACATGAGATTAAGTACTTCACCAGCAGTAAAACCAACCCTGTAGTAAGTCCGCTTGAGCAGGAACTCATTACCATGTTAGCGGCAGCCGAACGTTTTAATGATTTTGGAACACGAACTCAGATTAACTATCCGCATGTCTCATTATTAGTTAAGAATATGCCTGTGGATGATCCAGAGCGTTATGGCCGTTATAAAGACTTGCTTCCTTTCATGATTGAAGTGGCTAATGCGACGGTACGTGGATTAAACATAGAATCGCAATTAATTGAGCAATCCCATAATCTTGGTAAGTCTTTTGATGTGGTCAAACAAACCCTGATTCAATTGACCGATGCGTTACAAGAAAATCAGGAAAGTGTCGCTGACATTATGAACAAGATGTTAATGGAGCTGGATGAAGAAGTACCGCGTATGGGGCTTGATGATGATCAGGAAGGTTATTTGATCAGTCGAGTAGATTCTGCTGTTACTGATGCTAATGGTGTTTTGGACAAGGGGAGTAATTTAAAAGGCTCCATTACAAATGTAATTCGCTTGCTGGATCATCTGGTTGAACAGCAGAATCAAATGGTTGATAAGGCCGTTGCCAGTAAAGCATGCACTGATGAAGTGATTGAAGAGGAAGGCTCTTCACAAGATATTTGTTCAGACGATGATATTGAGCTGTTCTGATCAAGTCTGAATTACTACAACTAAATTCAGAGCTTGCCAAGAGTTTCTATATGCTCAGGCTTTGGCTACCATAGCGTTTCTTTTTAAACGCATATCAAAGCCATTTTATGTCGAACTCGTTATCCACTCCCATTTCAAATAAATTTCTATTTGTCTTGCTAACATCGTTGTATTTCTCTCAAGGCTTTCCTTCGGGTTTATTGGCACACGGTTTACCGGCCATTATGCGTGAATATGGCAGTTCGCTGACTGCGATTGGTTTCTTGAAGTTGCTCGCTTTACCCTGGTTATTTAAGTTTCTTTGGGCACCGTTATTGGATCGTTTTTATTACGCGCCGTTAGGTCCGCATCGCAGCTGGATACTGGTGATGCAGGGCGGTGCCATCCTGACATTGCTTTGCTTGTCTCTATTACCGCCTGAGTGGATGTTCGGTGGAATGTCCGGCCATGAAGGCAGTGGCTTTGGTGTAGGGCTATTGTGCTTATTCGCTTTATTGCTGTGTCTCAACATGTTTTCGTCTACCCAGGATATTGCTACGGATGGTCTGGCAGTCACCTTACTTAGTGAAAAGTTGCGTGGGATAGGAAACAGCATCCAGGTCTGTGGTTATAAAATCGGACTAATGCTGGGCGGCTCCGGTTTATTGATCTTAATGGATTACATTGGTTGGTCGCTGACGGTTCAGCTGGTGGCGATTACCTTGGCGGTGATGTTGATTCCAACCTTGTTATTCAACGAGAACAAAACCTTTTCTAACTTAGATTCAAACTCAAATCGACTGACGTTAAACGGCTTTAATTTCTGGGCCTTTTTTAAACAACGCCATATTCTAAGCTGGCTAGCGGTCTTGCTGACTTACAAACTGGCTGATGGGGTGAGTTCTACACTTGTTAAACCTATGCTGATTGATCTGGACTTCTCTCTTACTGAAGTTGGGGAGATTACCTTTGTTTCGTCATTAGCCGGATTGATCGGTGCCGTATTGGTAGGGCTTTTATATTCGCGAATGAAACCTATTTGGTTATTAATGGGTTTTGCCTTTCTTCAGATGTTATCCATCAGTGCTTATTCTCTGATTCCAGGTTTAGACCCTCAATCAGAAGACTTTCTGGCTTATATCTATTGGATTGTGATTCAGGATCAAATAGTCGATACCATGTCTACCGTTGTGTTATTCGCTTTCATGATGGGGCATTGCAGAAAAAGCCATGAAGGTGGTGACTATACCTTGCAGGCTTGTATTCAGGTACTTTCAGCCGGAGTCGCAGGTGCTTTCGGCGGCGTGATAGGGGACATGGTAGGTGATTACTCAAGCAGCTTTTTAGTGGCAGGCAGTTTGGCGGTTTGTCCACTAGTGGCCCTGTTTGTTTATACCAAGCACCACAAATTCCTGGGAACCTCTGAGTAAGTCTCTCTGCTCTAGTCTAAAAGTACTTAGCAATTTGCTGGTCGTTGAGTCGGTAGCTTTATCGTGAATCGGGTAAACTGGTCTGGTTCTGATTCTACTTTGATTTCGCCTTTCAGCTTTTGATTGATTAAATTGTGGACGATATTCAGACCCAGGCCGCTGCCACCCTGTGAGCGTCTAGTGGTAACAAAAGGCTCGAAAATTTTATCAATAAAATCCGAAGCAATGCCCTGTCCGTTGTCTTCAACGACAATTATAGTATTGTCCATATCTTGAAGGGCGCTAATTGAAACCCTTCTATTTTTTTGATCATCTTTAAAAGCATGAATACCCGCATTCATTAACAGGTTGGTTAGGATTTGGGCAATGCTACCGGGACAACTTAAAATTACAATATTTTCAGGGCATTCTATTTCAATTTGAGTTTGATATTTCTTCTTAAGCTCAGGTCGAACACTGTTGGCAATATTGAGCAAAGTCTCTCTCAGGTTTATTTCCAGAAAAGAATCGTCACTTTGATCAACCGCGATTTGCTTGAAGCTTTTTATTAGTTCGGCGGCACGATTCAGATTGCCTTGTAGCAACTTGCTACTTTCTAATACGGAGTGAATGTATTCGCTAAATTGCGCTTCAGTGATAGCCCCATTTTTAAAAGAGACTTCAATTTGACGACTAATATGTTCGATATGAGAGGTTGTGGTAATACTTATGCCAATAGGTGTATTTATTTCATGGGCTACGCCAGCCACCAATTGGCCAAGTGCTGCCATTTTTTCTTGTTCCGAAATTTGTTGGTTAGCAATCGCAAGACCTTCTGTTCGTTCCTGGATCAGTTGCTTGAGGTTTTCATTGGTTTCTTCCAGTTTCTTTTGAGCAATTAATCTGTCCTGAGCTGTCAGTGCCCTGCCTAATAAGTCTGCAAGAGCACCAGCAAAACTTTCTTCAATCTCATTCCATTCCCTTCCAGTACCTGTGTGTTCACAGCATAAAATACCAATCATTTCGCCACTTTTTCGGATAGGAGCATCCAGCATGGAGCTGATTCCTAGTGGTACTAAATAATCGTCTTTGAATTCGTAAGTATCAGGGTGGTGCTGAGCATCACTAGCAACAATGAAACGTTTTTCTTTTAATGCTTTGAAATAGGCTGGGTAATCGTTTTCTGTGAGAACAAAATCTAATGGCTCATATTGATTGTTATGGATTAATACAAGGCAACGCATTTCAGTCATATCTGGATTAAGTTGCCAGACACTGCTTCGGGTGACTTGTAATCCATCACAAGCTGCTTTGGTAATGCATCTCGATGCCGCTTGATAGTCACCACTATCGATGTCTGGCGAAAGTGAAACATCCAGCAATTGTTGATTGAGTGAATGAAGCGTGGTCATGGTTAACCTTTAACTAGTTTCCGAGAAATTTTGAGTTGTCATACCGATGTTTGGGGTATGGAATTGGCTGTAACATTATTCATCAGGGTATTTTTCTCTAATAGCATCAATCAGATGAATGTGTTCCAGAAGAATTTCGACCAGCTCTGGGTCAAAATGTTTTCCGGATTCTTCTTTAATTAGTTGTATGATCTTCTCATTCGGCCAGGCCGGTTTGTAACAACGTTTGTTACCCAGCGCATCAAAGACATCAGCCAGAGCAACAATACGACCTGCCAGATCTATATTTTTGCCTGATAAACCATTTGGATAACCGCTGCCATCCCATTTCTCATGGTGTTGCAAAGCAATAGTTGCCCCCAATTGGAGAATGCGCTTATCTGACTTGGATAAGATTTCATGACCAACGGCGGCATGGCTTTTCATGATTTGCCATTCTTCATCGTCATGCTTGCCAGGTTTATTGAGAATGGCATCCGGTATGGCAATCTTGCCTACGTCATGGAGTGGGGCCGCGTGTTTGATAATTTCTGCTTCCGTTTCGGAAAGACCAGATTTTAGGGCAAGCAGGTGACTGATTTGGGCGACTCGCTTAACATGCCCACCGGTTTCTTTACTGCGTTTTTCTACGGCTTCTCCTAGAAGATAAACGAGTTCTCTTTGGGTATCTTCTATCTCATCTCGTAGTAGCAAATTCTCATAAGCAATGGCGACGCTGGAAGAGAAAATTTCCAACAAACGGTGATCCAGATCGGTAAGGGTGTGAACGTTTGAGACATAGAGTAGGTTTTCGCTGCCAGAGCGGGTGGCAAAGAAACCAACAAAGTGCTTATTTCTATGAAGTGACTGGCGTTTTTCCATGGCTTCTTCGAACAACGTCATAATGTCATCCGGTATGGCCTTTTGGGGTTGATGGATAATAGGGCCAAGGTGCTCACCGGACGCCGCTAAAACCTGATAAGAGTCTTCCCGATGCGATGCTGCGAAGGCAGAAACTGTGTTGAGATAAATGGCGTTTTCATCCAGTCCAAGAATATTGGTGACTTGCATTAACATAGCCGAAGCAAACTCTTCAAGTCGATTGAATTCCATGATTTCGTTGCTGGCTTTAATCACTTTTTCCAGGCCGCGACGATGATTATCAATGGTTTTAATGTCTCGATAGGAGCGCAGGGTGGAATAGAAAAGGGTCTTTAGCTTGGTGACGGTAAGCTCGGTTTTGTCTTTGTAGTCGTTAATGTCGAGCTCTTGAATAACTTGTTCTTCGGGGGCTTGACCTGGCTGACCTGTGCGAAGAACCACCCGGGTGTTTTTGTTGTTGAGCTCGGTTCGAATGTACTTGGCCAGCTCCAGTCCCGCGTGTTCTGTTTCCATAACCACATCGACCAGAGCTAAAGCGTACTCTTTATTAGCAAGTAAGGTTTTGGCCTCCTCGCCAGAATAGGCATTATCAAATTGAAGCTTACGGTGATCAAATTGAAACCCTGAAAGTACCATTTGAGTGACTTGATGTACCTGGGGTTCGTCATCAACAATCAAAATGTCCCAACAGCCTAACTCTGATTCTTCAGTAATGTCTTTATTGGTGGACTCTGTTTCATTGTTACTAAAAAGAAGCTTTCCGTTCATAACTGTTGCCATTTCTCAATAAAAGTGAATGTATTTCAGTTTAGCCGGAATTCATTTTTCTACTACTAGAACGTGTGTTTTTTGATTATGTGTTTTTTATCGGGGGCAGAGCGATTAAAAGTTATCGATAGACCAGTTAACCCGCTCCTCGATACTTAGGCTGGTGTGACCAAATTCGTTGACTTCCAATTGCTCGATGGCTTTCAGTCGATGAGTGAGACCAATTTGATTAGCAATCTGAATAGCCAGACCAGGACGGGCATTGATATCAAGAATCAGTGGGCCGAGTTTTTTATCAAGTACGATGTCAGCCCCAGATAACCTAGGTGCGTTATCTCAAAACAGGCCGTGGGTAATTTCCTTGAAACTTACAACCTGTATTGAGATTCCCAAAGTATAGCTTCGAGGGATTCGGTTAATACAGTAATTCGGCCATTGATGGGCAGCGTGCATTTAAAAAAGTTTCATGTTGGTCTATGTTTCAATTGATAGAAATCATTCATCATCGAATGTGTTGTTATGCAAAATATACTTAGGGGCGTTTCCTTTGCTCAGTTAAGAAACGGCTTTCTGGATCGTAATCAGCATCAGCTTTTTCAGCAATGGGATCAACCGGATCGGCTGGTACATATTCGGGCGATCACCTTTCTGACGGCATTCTTATACGCGTTATTTGCCTTTGTTCCTAAACCCTGGGTATCCGATTCTACTGAGGTCTTAATGGTGACCTTTCATATTTTTGTGATTGCTCCGTTTTTATTGTTAGTTAGTTTCTTGGCACATTTACAGAAGTTCTATCAAGTAGTGATGTTCTTGTTGGGATTAAGCCCGGTTCTGGCGATGGCTTGTCATGCCTATGTTGCGAGCCAAATGGAAGACTACATGCCTTATTTACCAGAAGGCTATTTATGCATTATCTGGACATTTATCGTTTCAGGCATGACCTTCCGTGTCGCCATTATTAGTGCACTTGCTTCTTCGATGATTTTGCTGGTGTCAGGTTTCTATTTCATCAAGGATGCTTACGTCATGCATGTTTTTTGGATTGTTAGCAGCTTCTCATTTGGTCTATTAGGGGCGTTTCTGTTCGATCGTTCTCGTAAGTCGGTCTTCATGAGTCAGAAGTCACTTGAAAAACTCGCTATCACTGACAGTTTGACAGGGGTGTTTAATCGAAGTCAGTTGAGTGGGGTATTAACTCAGGAAATACAGCGAGCAAAGCGCTATAACGCGTCATTCGGCTTTATGGTGATTGATGTAGATTATTTCAAAAACATCAATGATGAGTTTGGTCATACCACGGGTGATCAAGCATTACGACATGTTGCTGACGTGCTCGCCAATTCTATTCGAGAAAACGATACTTTGATCCGTTGGGGAGGAGAGGAGTTTGTAGTGATTGCTCTGGAAGTGGATAAAGTCGCTTTAATTGCTTTGAGTGATAAGTTGAGAGAGGAAGTAGCGGTTGAGAATTTCGATGAATTGGGCACTATCACAGTAAGTATTGGTGCAACCTTGTTTAACCAGCAAGATACCCAGAGTTCGTTATTCTCCCGAACAGATCAAGCTCTTTACCAGGCGAAGCAACTGGGAAGAAATAACACAGTCTGTGTTTAAGTCAGTCGTTTTTGGATTGAAGGTAGATCAAATAAGCAGGTGGTTTTGGCCTGAAGCCCAGTATGAATACTGAGCTTGGGCACATGAAAGACTTATTCAGCCGTTCTCTAGGCCATCAGTTTCAGGTTCTCGATGTAGTCTTTGTCTTCATTTTCCATGATTTCAATAATATGCTTATGTAAGCGTTTCTTATGCTCACCGAAAATTCCGCGTTTCTTTTTGAAGGTTGATGCGTATTCAATAGCGCCTTCCAACAAGCTCTCTGGATCCGGAAATGCTTTCTCGATTACGTGATCTTCCAGCAGCTCATCAGCAGTAACGCGACGTCCAGATAGTTTCATTTCATTGAAACGGTAGTAGGGCATAGCTTTTTTAACAAAAGCGATCATACCCGGCAGGAATGGAATAGACAGGTCGACTTCCGGGAAGCAGAAGTAGCCTCGGTCGCTTCTCATCATACGGAAATCACATGCGCAAGAAAGAATCGCGCCA